>Ga0154916_116_pt2 | contig 34344 bp, 35 predicted proteins | sample RifCSPhighO2_01_FD_105885 | JGI IMG/M metagenome (GOLD analysis project Ga0154916, IMG submission 105885) | Candidatus Woesebacteria bacterium RIFCSPHIGHO2_01_FULL_39_28
ATTTCATCAAAAATAATTTCACTAATACATGAATCAATTTCCCTTTTTTCTGAATAATCCAATAGCTTGGCTGAACCACCGGAAGGAGATCTTAAACCAGCGAGAACTACCGAGGCATTAAATAAGACCTTTATCTTTGAGAATTTTTGATTCTTTTTCATCTAATTCAAAGAAACCCTTCAAGTCGCTGTCCGTATAGCTTCTCACAGGGTAGGTAAGTGTGCGAACAGGTTCAACAATCAATCTTCTGCCTACCCTTTTAATTTTGGCAATGCCAAAATCATCAAAAAGTCCTTCCCTTAATTTTTTGGGTATGGTAAAAACACCTTTGGGTTGTAATCTGACTATTTCCTCTCTTACCAGCTGCTGCATATTTTCTATAATACAGAATTTCTATATTTCTGTCAACGCCAAATCAGTTATGTAACTATTCAGAGCTACTGACACAAATTGTCATTCCGTGCTTGACAAGGAATCTATGAGGAGTATATAGTTGATTTCATTAGTGGAAAGAGCGGAAGGAGAAAAAACTATTCTCGCGGTTTACAAGTGTATTCATCCGCTTACGGAAAATCCCGTTCTAGGGATACTAAATAAACTTTTTCCTAATACCGAGGTAACCCACGAACTAAGATTTAGAGCCGGAGAAGATATTCCTCCCTCTATAACTTGCCCTGATGGGCACGGAACATCCAATCTTAAATACACCTCTTAAATACACCGTTTAGTTTTTCTTCCTTAGGAAATTTGTCAATTAATGAGTTATTTGCCATTTTCAGAAAACGTTCCCTCCTGGCCAAATTCTGCCCCTTTCATGGTTATTCTGAATTCTTCAATTGAACGTCTCAATCTATCAGAACGTTTTGCTTCCTCATTCTCAAGTTCGTCACCATGAATTTCCAAAATATGAAAAAGCCCAATTAATTGATTCATTCTATTATTACCTTCCCGACCCATCCAAATATCGCCGTTCGCCCAAAGGCCACCAACTTGATGCAAATAATCCACCACCTATTTACATAAGTTAAATCTATTTCTTCCCTCATAACTCGAGTGTCATGACTCCCTCTTAAATAAATATAATCAACATAGCGCGGGAGCAGGTTTTTTTGTGCTCCTTTACCATATAAAGCCAAAGCGTGTGTCGCCATTTGTTGTTGCGACTGGACTCTGTCCTCTCTTCTTGGTGATCTTAACTGTCTAGCTCCGGTTATATGTCGATCGCGGAACGGCATTTTAATAGATAAAAATCCATAATTAACTCCGCTTACGAAATAATCCTCATATGAAGTAATAAGTTGCGGAGCGGTTTGAAAATTGATTGCGTCAATTTGGGTAACAAGAGTATTAGAAGAGTCATATAGTTTTAAATCAGGAACTATAAAGCCGTTTCTTATGTAAGATTGCCTGACCAGCTCTTTAGATATCGCTAACGCGGCTTCTGTCAAATATTTTACCTTAACATCCGGATACACTTCTCCACCAACAGATTTAATAAGCGAAAGATAAGTACCCAAAAAGTCCGTACCACAAGTCCTATCTACTACTTCCATTACATTATGAAGATTTTCATTACCCAGTCCCAAAGTGCCATCAACTAAATTTCCTTTCGGATGAGCTACCCGTTGTTCAGGCGCTAACATTGAACCTTCCAATAAACCTTCTCCCCTTTCAACTCTAAGGCTTTCTTGTACATACAAAATAGATTTTAAAAGCAACATCTTGCTGGCTTCGGGGTGTAAAATTCCTGCATATAAACCTGTAACCACTCTTTCTGCTGTCTTTCCTAAATCAGAGGTAAAGGCTCGGACTTCTCCCAGCCATCTAGCTTCATCGCCGACAACCCTATGTGGATTCCGAGGAGAAGGATCAATCCCAATTTCAGACAAAAAATTTTTCGTATCAAATCTAAGCTTTGAAGGTATAATTCTTACAGATTCAGGAGATATTATCCGTCTTTATATCACCTTTATTTGGTTTTTGCCAACTGGCAAACTTGCACTCGGGGTAGCGGCTGCAACCATAGAACTTTCTTCCTTTTTTACTTTTTTTAATTATTACATCCCCCTGTTTGCAGACAGGACAAACAATACCAGTTTTTTCGACTAATTTCTCTGTATATTTACAATCCGGAAATCTGGAACAGGAAATAAATTTTCCAAAACGCCCAGTTCTTATGACCAATTCCCCCTGCCTCGACTCATCTCCGGCAAGGCGGGCTTCGTTGCACTCGGGGCAAGCTTTACCTAGCTTTTCAGTTTCGATTTTCACCCTAGCGGCATTATCTTGAACGCTAGCTAGCTTACCCGAAAAGGGATTCCAAAATTCCAAAATTACATCTGTCCATTTTATTTCTCCGTTCGCTATTTTATCCAGATTGTCTTCCATATGAGCCGTAAACTTATATTCAAACAAATCCGGAAAGTTAGCTATCAAGAAATCGTTTACTGCTAATCCTATATTAGTCGGTTTAAATGCCCTGTCTTCTTTCTCTACATAATTTCTAATTTGAATTGTGTTGATCGTGGGAGCATAAGTTGAAGGCCTGCCGATACCTAACTTTTCCAGAGTTTTAATTAACGAAGCCTCATTATATCTGGCAGGAGGCTGAGTAAACTTTTGTTGCGGGTCAACTTTGATTAGTGTTAATTGTTCGTCTTTTTGTACCTCGGGTAATTTCTCTATCTCTGTCTCTATCTCTGTCTGATATAACTTACGCCATCCATCGAATTTCATGATTTGACCGCTTGCGCGAAGTAAATAACGGTTAAACAGTTTAACTGTTAAACTGTTCACCTGTTCAGCAGTTACATCAATCGTTGTTTCGTCATAAACCGCTGCTGCCATCTGGCAGGCTACAAATCTTTTCCAAATCAATTCATAAAGTTTTTTAGCACTGCTCTCTACCTCATTGGAAATTGAAAATGAATAACCCGCTTTGCGGTGAAAATTGAAAATTGTGTCCAACTTCGTTGGACGAACGGCTTCATGCGCCTCTTGTGCAACTTTTGACTTTGTTTTGTAAAATCGAGGAGTCGGCGGTAAATAATTATTGCCATAGTTTTTGCCAATGAATTCCCGCGTATTTTGAATTGCAACTGCCGCAATATTAGTTGAATCTGTTCTGTGATAAGTAATTAATCCCCCTTCATAAAGCCTTTGGGCGATCATCATAGTTTTTTTAGCCGACCAGCCGAAAATTCTTACTCCCGCTTGTGTCATTGTCGAAGTGGTAAATGGAGGATACGGATTTTTTCTGACTTCTCTCTTTTTAACATCAAGAACAGCATATGAAGCAGTTTTCAGTTCGTTAGTTACAGTCTCGGCAGTTTTTTGATCTTTAATCTCAGCTTTCTGGTCCCCAATCTTAATTAGTTGAACAATAAATTTACTGTTAACTGCTGAACTGTTTAACTGTTTAACTGTTGCAAAGATTTCCCAATATTCATCCGTCTTAAATGCCAAAATTTCTCTTTCTCTTTCAACAATAAGTCGGACAGTTACCGTTTGTACTCTTCCGGCTGAAAGGCCACGTCTTACTTTCCTCCACAATAGAGGTGATAATTTATATCCAACCAGCCGATCTAAAACTCTTCTCCCGATCTGTGCATCAACTAAATTAACATCAATATCTCGGGGATTTTTAATAGCCTCATCTACTGCCTCTTTTGTGATCTCATGGAAAACAATTCTTTTTAATTTGTTATTTGACTGAAGCACGTCTTTGACGTGCGAAGATATCGCTTCTCCTTCTCTGTCCGGATCTGTTGCAAGAAAAACTTTATCCACTTTTTCACTTAATTTCTTAATTTCTTTGATCACCTTTTCCTTTCCCTCCATAACCACATATTCAGGTTTGAAGTTATTCTCTATATCAACACCGATCTTGCTCTTGGGTAGATCCATAATATGACCCATTGTAGCCTCAACCATAAACTTAGTTCCCAAAAATCTGGTTAAAGTACGGGCCTTAGTCGGCGATTCAACAATAATTAAATTCATTAAACATTTATTGTAAAGGTAATTGTAAATTAAAACAACGAATCCAGTATATCTTCTGGTTTGGTTGCAATCCTTGCGCCGTTTTCGATAAGCCATAATGGGGCTTCTGAAAAAGGAGAGTCAATCGGGCCCGGAATTGCAAATACTTCCCGACCGTAATTTGCGGCATAAGTCGCGGTTGATAAAGTACCGCTTTTTTTCCTCCCCTCGACTACTAAAACAGCCTTAGAGAGACCCGCTATAATTCTATTTCTGGCTAAAAAGTTTTTTCCGAAAGGCTTTGTTCCCGGTGGAAATTCTGAAATCACTGCCCCGCTTTTAATAATTCTATTAAATAAATTTTTATTCTCCGGAGGATAAACTATATTAAGACCATTCCCTAAAACTGCAATTGTTCTTCCACCGGCGGCAATTGCAGCTTCGTGTGCAACAGTATCTATCCCTCTTGCTAATCCTGAAACTATTGTTATTCCTACCTTGGCTAGTTCATACGAAAATCTCCACGCAACCCTCTTACCATACCCTGTCATTAATCTTGTCCCAACAATTGCAATGGCTAAATTATCAGATTTTTTAATCTCTCCTTTTATAAATAATCTTTCAGGACAATCAGAAAGTTGTTTTAAATTATCAGGGTAACCTTTACCCTTACGGATCAACGATTCAATGATATCAGTCATCGACTTTGTGGTTACTAAAGTAATAATCCATAATATCTTTCGCGATAGGGGCTGCAACACTTGATCCCTCTCCACCCTCTTCAACTAGTACGGTCACCACAATTATCGGCGATTCTATCGGAGCAAAAACCGTAAACCAGGCGTGGTTAACTTCTTTTTTATTCGTTTCCGCAGTCCCGGTTTTACAAGCCACTCCGATCCTGAAATCAAAAAAAGGGAATGCTGTTCCGCCTTTAGAACACGCCCCTACCATCCCCTCTTTTATTAATTCTATATTACTATCTTTTATTTCTAATTTTTTACAAATTGGCTCATGAGCGATACTTGGCTCGCAAAGAAAACCCTTTGAAGCAATAACCGAGGTCTCCATATTTACGGAAAGCGGAGTCAAAGAAACGTCTCCCTGTCCGATTGCCATATGATATGTATTACCCAGAAACCACCGTTCTCCTTTAAAACTTTCTTTCCATACCGAAGTCGGTATAAAACCGGCAACTTCTCCAGGAAGATCAATGCCTGTTTTTTTTGACAGTCCGAATTTGTCCGCCCAGCTGGCGATTAGATCCGGCCCGACCATCTCACCAATTTTGTAAAAAAAAGTGTCGGTTGACCTGGCAATGGCCCTTGTTAAACCAATAGCCCCCTCTCTTCCGCCATACTGATTAAAATACCAATTAGAATAATTAAAGCCGTTTACAGTTATAACTCCTGGGTCGTCGTATACAAAATCTTTGTTAATTTTTCCTTCTTCCAGTGCAGATGTAGCTACCACAATTTTAAAGACAGACCCCGGATGGTATGTACCGGCAATCACCCTGTTAAAAAGCGGAATAGTTTTATCAGATAATATCTTATTAATTTTATCGCTATTTTCCTGTCCAAGAAAAAGGTTGGGGTCAAACGATGGAGACGAATAAAGAGCTAAAATTTGTCCCTGCCCATCTGATACAACTATCGCTCCTCTTTTATTATTAATTAGATCCGCTACCTTTTTCTGAAGTCCATAATCAATATTAGTTTTGATATCTTCTCCGGAGATTGGATCTTTTTTCCCCAAAACACGTATTAACTTTTCTGCCGTATCAACCTCCAAAAGTTGCTCGCCATCAATTCCCCTCAGCCTACAGTCATATTCCTCCTCTAACCCTCCTCGGCCAACCAGAGAACCCAGACGCTTCGGTCCTTTATCTGGACATTTCGGATCTACCTTTCCGACTTCGTTAGCGTTTACTTCTCCAATAATTCCGCTTACATGGGCAAAGTTGGAACCAATTTCATATTTGCGGACTGAGCCTACATTTCCAACCAAAATTTCCCCGCCGCGGGCATAAATTATTCCTCTTGGAGCAGGTATGGGAATCCTTCTAACTCTATTTTCTTCGGCAAGGGTTCTATAATACCTTCCCTTAATGACTTGGAGTTCGGTCAACCGAGCAAAAAGTGTAAGGATACTTAAAAGCAAAACCCCTTTTAATAACCAGATAAGCCAGGATTGACTTCTCATCTTCTTATTTTCAAAAGCAATTTTCTATCTTCCAAAATCATGCCACAGCCGCGGACGACACAGGTAAGAGGGTCATCGGCAACGCTCACCGGAACGTTAGTCTCTTGTGCAATTACTTTATCGATGCCGCTTAAAAGAGAACCACCTCCTGCCATAACAATTCCTTTTTCCATTATATCCCCGGTTAGCTCCGGCGGAGCTTCTTCAATAATATCTTTTATGTTTAATACAATCTGCTGAATGATTTCCGACAAAGCTTCGCGGACTTCATCGCTTCGAAGTTTAATTGATTTAGGAAGTCCAGTTTCCAGATCCCGCCCTCTTACTACTGCAAACTTTTCCTTACCTTGCGATATCGCGGAGGCTATTGAAATTTTTACGTTCTCTGCAGTCGGAAGACCCAGTAAAACTGAATATTTCAATCTTACGTAATTTAATATAGCTTCATCCATTTCATTACCGGCAACCCGCACTGACCGACCTAAAACTATTCCCCCCAAACTAATCAGTGCAATTTCCGTAGTTCCTCCACCAATATCAACAACAAAAGTTCCACCTGGCTCCTCAACTGGCAGCTTAGCCCCAATAGCTGCTGCCATAGGTTCCTCAATTAGATAAGCCTCTCTTGCCCCCGCACTAAGCGTGGCCTTTGCGACCGCTCTTCTTTCAACCTCAGTAACTCCTGAAGGAATTCCTATTACAACTTTAGGCTTCGGAATTTTGGGTATTAAAGTCCCACTCTCGTGAACTTTCTTTATATAATAATTTAACATTGATACCGTTGCATCAAAATCCGCGATCACTCCGTCTTTCAGGGGCATTACTACCTCAATGTTATTTGGAGTTTTACCGAACATCTTTTTGGCTGACGACCCGATCGCCAAAATTTCTTTTGTCTTTCTTTGTCTTGCAACAGCGGAGGACTCTCGAATTACGATTCCCTTTCCTCTTACATAAACCAGAGTATTTGCCGTCCCCAAATCAATTCCTATATCATGCGAGAGTAAACCCAATAATCGATTTAATATCATATATATTCCCTTTCATTTATCTTGAAGGGCGATCAGATCGGGCAAAGGAAGTATAACTTGAAGAAAAAAACTTGCAAAGGGCAAGTTAAAACAGGATCGTTATCTTTCAACCCCCCCTTCGGACTCGGAACCCCTTGGGAATAATTGTCGTAATCTACGCAATGCAGCTTGCTGAATATTTCCAGCCCTACTTCTTGATACCCCCAATTCTTCTCCTACTTCCTTTAGTGTCTGTCCTTCCTCAATATGAAGTTCTACAACCGTTCTCCATCTTTTGGGCAACTGTGTAAGTGACCTCTTTACGGCATCTGCTTCAATCCGGGTTATAACATCTTCCTCGGTATTTTCTTCGGCCGGAATATTTGTAGCGCTGTCAATTGGAAACCACCTTCGTTCTTCCCTCCTTAATTTTTCTTCTTTAAGTCTAGAAAGATATTGGTCAACAGCGATTTTATGACCACCCTTGAATGTCCCTGTCATATAATTAATTTTACAGGTATATTATAGTTTCAATGGAAAAAGTTATCAAATATCTTTTTTATCTTCTTTTTTTTACTATCCCATTGATTTTTCTCCCATGGACTTCGGAGCTTTTTGAATTCAATAAGATGGTCGCTACTTACATTTTTACCATTTTAATAGTTGCCGCCTGGGCCATAAGAATGATTGCCGAAAAAAGGATTATCTTCCGTCGCACATCATTAGACTTCTTTTTAGTTGGTTACTTAGCTACTCAGTTACTTAGTTACTTCGTGTCTATTGACAGGCATACATCTTTTTTTGGATATTACAGCCGGTTTAATGGAGGCCTTCTTTCCTCTATTTCTTATTCACTTCTCTATTGGGCTTATGTTTCAAATATGGACAAAGAGAAAACTGTTAAAACTCTAAAACTGCTAATTATCGCAACAGTTATTGTTTCAGTCTGGGGTATTCTGGAACATTTTGAGATAAGCCCGAGTTGTCTTATTGTAACCGGAAAATTAAATACAGACTGTTGGGTTCAGGACGTTCAAAACAGGGTTTTTGCAACTTTCGGCCAGCCAAATTGGTTGGCGGCCTGGATTGTCGCGCTTTCGCCCATCGTATGGGCTCATTTAATAAACCTAAAGATCAAAACCCAAAACCCAAAACCCAAATTTTTATTCTTTTACTCTCTCGCTCTTTTACTCTTTATTGCCCTTCTTTATACAAAATCTCGTTCAGGAATATTGGGATTCGTAGTTGAAAGTTTTATTTTTTGGGTATTTCTCACAATTTACTCTCTTAAATCCCAAAAAGAATTTCTTAAAAATATCTTTAAAAAACTTTTGATATTTAATTTTCTATTTTTAATTTTAGCTTTAGCCATAGGTACTCCCTGGACTCCCCGCCTGCTAGCGCCTAGAGCGCAAGCGATTGGCGGGCAGGCAAGTATAAATCAAGGCTCTGCCTTGGAAGTCGGCGGGACAGAATCTGGGGAAATCAGAAAAATAGTTTGGCGGGGAGCAATTGAAATTTGGAAACATTATCCGATTTTTGGAACCGGCCCTGAAACCTTCGCCTACTCTTACTATCAATTCCGTCCAGTCGAACACAATCTGGTTTCCGAATGGGATTTTTTATATAACAAAGCACATAATGAATATCTTAATATTGTCGCTAACACAGGTAGTTTTGGGCTAATAGGATATTTATTATTAATATTTTTTTCAGTCAAACAGATTTTAAAAAACTTCAATGAATTGCTTGGAGATTTGGATTTTTTGAGTTTTGGAGTTTTTGCAGGATACGTTGGTATCCTCGTGACTAACTTTTTCGGCTTCTCAGTTGTTCCTATTTCACTTTTATTCTTTTTATATCCGGCGATGGCAGCAATAGAGCAAGGGGGTGAAAGAATAAAAGAGTTAAAGTCAAACATAACCACTCTCCAAAAAACGTTGATAACAATCATTTTATTTTTTACTCTTTTACTCTTTTACTCTATATCAAGGTATTGGTATGCCGATGTTCTTTATGCGAAAGGAAAATCCGAAAACGATCAAAAAGTGTACGTTGATGCTGAAAAATCTCTCTCCCAGGCAATTAAACTTGAACCCGATGAGCCGCTTTATCACGATGAAATTGCCCGCTCCTATTTGTTTTTAGATAAAGATAAAGAATCACTGGAGGAGATTAATAAGGCGGCTGTGCTTTCGCCCAGAAATTTAAATATCGCAAAAAGTCGGATAAATATATTGATTGAGTTAGGCGCTAAAAACCAGGAGTATTTAAACGAAGCGGCAAAAGAACTGAAAAGATTATTGGATCTTGCTCCAACTGACGCAAAAATTTATTACAACTTGGGCTTAACATTGGCAAGAACCGGCAATACAAAAGATGCAATTAAAACGCTTGAATACGCTGTTGCAATTAAATCGAATTACAAAAACGCCAGATTTGCCCTCGCGCTTTTATATAACGCACTCGGTGAAAAAGATAAAGCAAAACAGGAATTTTTATTTATTCTGGAAAAAATTGACCCCAACGACGAATTGGTAAAAGAAAAATTGAAAGAAATAAGGTAAAATTCAAATATGGTGAGAAAAATCGTGGACTCGAAAGATCCCTTACTGAGAGTTAAATCGAAAACGGTTAAGATAATTGATAAAAAAATTTTGGATCTTATTGGCGACATGAAAGATACCTTAGATAAACAGAAAGATCCTGAAGGAGTCGGTCTGGCTGCTCCCCAGGTTGGTAAAAATTTACAGATATTTATCGTTAAATTCAAAAACGTCAGCAAAGTAATTATCAATCCCGAAATAATAGAAATCTCAGATAGGCGTGGAAAATCAAATGCTGACGGCAAATTAATGGAAGGATGTCTTTCGCTTCCTCATTACTATAGCTTAATTAAAAGACCGGGCAGGATTAAAATCAAATATCTGGACCAGCAAGGAAGAGAAAATATCGAAGAATTTAACGAATTTCTCGCCCAAATTGTTCAACATGAAATAGACCATTTAAACGGCGTCCTTTTTGTTGACCATGTCTTAAAACAAGACAGGCCGCTTTATAAATATAACGGTAAAACTTTCGAGGAGGTGGATCTGTAAAATGAAAATAATTTTCTTTGGTACGCCCGAATATGTCTTGCCAATTGTCGAGGCCATCAATAAAAAATATAATTCCGGCAGGGAAAAAAACTTTGTTTGTGTAGTAACTCAACCGCCTGCCAAGGTTGGCAGAGAAAAGCGTATTTTACATTCTCCGGTAGACAACTGGGCTTATAGACACAAAATAAAAATAATTACGGATTTGAAAAAAGAAAATTTGCCGGAAGCCGACTTGGGAATTTTGGCAGCATACGGTGAAATAATCCCGGACTTTGTCATAAACCATTTTAAATTCGGAATTTTAAATATCCATCCATCACCTTTACCGGAATTTCGCGGAGCCTCACCCGTACAGGCAGCTTTGATTACCGGAACAAACCCGACAGGAGTAACTGTGATAAAACTTACTCAGAAACTCGACTCTGGGCCGATTATTTCGAGTTTTAAGGAAGAGGTTTTTGTCGATGATACAACGCAGACTTTGAGGAAAAGACTTTTTGAAAGATCATCTGAATTTCTAATTAACCTGCCTCGCGGCAAGGCGGGCCTAATTCCTAACTATCTCAACGGAAAAATAAAACCGAAATCACAAGATGAAAGCAAGACCACATTTACTAAACTTATTAAAAAAGAAGATGGTTTTATTCCGCCAAAATACCTAGAAGCTGCTCTTAGAGATAAACGGCTTAGAGAAAATTGGGAAATAAGATTCATTAAAGATTTTAGTATTAAATATTCAGTACTTAATATTGAGCGATTCATAAGAGCAATGTATCCCTGGCCAGTAGCGTGGAGTTTTGTTAAAAATCAAAAAAGGCTAAAAATTCTTAAAGCACATATTGACGATAAAAGATTAATTCTTGATTCTGTTCAACTTGAAGGTAAAAACCCCACTTCGTGGGAGGAGTTTAAAAGAGGTTATCCCAACGTGAGCTTTGCGAACTGAAAATATGAAGGGTGATCGCGCCTAAATCTTTTTATACACTTTGCACAAAGTCTCATTCGTTGTTTCTCGCCGTTAATCATTAGGCTTTTCCATTGAAGGTTTGGTTTAAACAATCTCGGAGTAGCTTGTACTCGATGCTTCCAGCGTTTTCCGGCCACACCCCGCCTATGGGTCTGGCTATGCCCCGCTACAGTTTTCTTACCGCAGTTATCGCATACATAAGACATATCAGTAGTTTTATATTATAATGATTTCATTAACCTATTACAATGCTAAATACGCTTTTTTTAAATCCGTTTCTATTTTTAGTTTGGGCAGCGGCCCTTCTTACTGCAATTACAATTCATGAATTTGCCCACGCATGGATGGCAAACCGGCTTGGCGACCCCACTCCAAAATTACAAGGCAGGTTGACACTCAATCCCCTGGCCCATCTTGACCCGATCGGAACGTTAATGCTTCTTTTGGTCCGTTTTGGGTGGGGCAAACCGGTACAGTTTGATCCTTATAATCTTAAAAATCCTAAAAAGGACAGCGCCATCATTTCTCTGGCCGGACCCGGCGCCAATATCTTACTCGCAATTTTACTCTCAATTATACTTCGAATATTTTTAATTAGCAGTATTCTAACCCCCTTTATAGTTTTCAATGTAGCGTTGGCAATATTTAATCTAATTCCCATCCATCCTCTGGACGGAGGTAAAATTCTGGTAGGATTATTGCCTGAAAAGGACGCCTATGAAGTTAACAAATTTTTAGATAGATTCGGAATCATCCTGCTTTTTCTTCTTATATTTCCTTTTGCCGGTTCATCGCCGGTGAGCACTATCATTTCGCCCATTATTAACTTTATTTTAAATCTGCTTCTCCCCGGAAACAACATCATCTAAATCAGGGTATTGAATTTACTTATACTTTTACTCTATATTTATTCTATATGGCCGCTCCCATCAGTAATCCAATATTGCCCTCCACTTTAAGTGCGTTATCAGGAGTTGGATTTATAGCCCGTCTTATTCAAACAGCCGTCAATCTGGCCTTTTTAGTTGGCGCTGTATTTTTCTTCTTCATGCTTTTGGTCGGCGCGGTCGGCTGGATAAGTGCCGGAGGGGACAAAGCCCAGCTGGAGGAAGCCAAAGGAAGATTAACCAATGCCCTAATTGGTATTATAGTACTGTTTAGTTTATACGCGGCTCTGGGTATTGTCCAAAACTTTCTCGGAGTTCAGCTTGTTTCATTTTCAGTTTATAGTCTAGCCGGAACTTTTCTCGGTGATATAAATCTCTCCCCCATCGGACAGTTCTCGGGACTATCCGGAATAACCGCCCAGGGTTTAATAAGCGCATTGATATCTCTCATTCTTGTAGCCGGCGCCATAATATTTTTCTTCATGCTGGCAAGCGGCGCTGTTATGTGGATTTCATCCGGTGGGGACAAAGTTGCACTTGAGGCGGCAAAGCAAAGGCTACAACATGCCTTCATCGGTATTGTAATCCTATTTAGTATCTGGGCACTGGCTACCCTAGTTGGGCGTTTCTTTAATGTTCAACTCCTGACTTTCAATGCAGGATCCAACCCTCCAACTTCTGCCCCACCTCCAACATTAACTCAACCGACAAGCACTCCACCAGGAGGTGGTGGAACTCCGACTCCCCCTGCCGGTTATGCCTGGTGCGGGGACTGTGATACAGGTACTTGTAATATATACACAACATCAACTTGTACAGCGGCCGGCTATCAATCTCCCTGTACAGGAAACTGCAATGGCTATCTTACTCCAACCCCGAGACCGACCAGAACACCTACTCCAACTCCACCTGTGGCTGTATGTCAGAACTTAAGCCAGATAGGTGATTGTGCAACATGCGCAACCTGTAGGCCGTATAACACAGTATTATACTGGTGTATAAAGCCTTCAGCAGCAACGGGAGTATGCACAACAAGTCTGCCTAGTGGTTACTCCCAATCAGAATGTTACACATCATCCTGTCCTTTCGCGACCACTACTCCCGTTCCTCCCACCCCAACTCCGGATGTTTGTAGTCAAGACGTTGTTTCAAGTTGTGATGCCTGTATTGCTTGCAATCAAGGATCTGCAATTGGATGGTGTCCTTCGAACAGTATCTGCTATCACGGTTTTGCTCAATTTCAATGCCCGGCACCGGGTGTAATTAGAACATGTCCTACTCCGACTCCTCAACCCCTTGCTGTTTGTACTTCTATTAGCATTATCAATAATAATGAGTTCAAAACTGTATTTAATCCTGGTGATATATTCGTTTTAGTCATATTTTTCAATAACAACGCTGGTGCGCCGACACAATTCCGTTTTAGATCTAGCATTCCTGCTGTTTTTAACCCCGCTCCGGCTGATTATACCGGAACTGCGGGAGTTGGATCCGTATCCGCACCTGGAGGCTACGGTACAATTCCAACTTCGGGTTATCCGGCAAATATTGTAGTTGGTGCCTCTATTCTTGATCCGACAGGAACGACCACATACTCCACCTGTCCAAATGCATCCGTTCCAATTACTCCGTAAGTTTTCTGTCTTTTAATCCGGCTCTGGATATAAAAGTTTTCAATTTCTTTCTGTCCACTCCTGACCAATACCATTCATCCGTCTCAAACCTTCTCTTACCCCTTTCTCTCAGATATAACATGTCTACTATTGCCTTTTCTACTTCGGCTTCCAGAAAACCATTTTTTTCATAAAAACCCCACCATAAATCCACCTTTATCTGCGAGTACCAACATTCAACTTTCCCCAATTCTATCTTTTTGGATCTTCTCGTTGTCGCAAAAGTAATTCCAAAAGGAGGTTGATTCACTACCCCATGTTTATACAAAACCGATTCAAAACTTAAGTAACTTGGTTTATAGATAAGATTTGCGACTTGTTCGAGATTTTCTTCCTGTCCTCTTACCACATAGACGTTTTTCATTAAGCGATTGATAACACCGGCTTTTATTAACCTTTCTATGGATTTATTGACTGTCATGCGATCCTGCTCAAAAATTTTTTCAAAATCAACCATGCGATAGAAAGGTTTTTGAATCTTGCCGATTTCTGTCAAAAAATTAGTTATCTTCATATATGAATTCGTTCAAAACTGCCCTTTTTTCTTTGGGTAACAAAAACCTGACCCGATCTTCCATTAATTTTCTTGAAACGTCAACCTTCCTATCCCATTTCTTTCCCAATAAGCGGCATATAAACCATAAGTCAAACCAATCTCTGGCTTTGTGTCTCGCTTTGATAGTTTTTAGCTATCCTTATAAATTTTCTCAAGAGTCGCAACCCTCAAAAGAGGCCGAAGTATAATTATCTCTGAACGAATTAGTTCAGTCATGTAATCTTTAGCTTTTATCAAATTTTCTTCTCTTTTAGAAATCTCAACTTTTATTCCAATTTTTTTAGATACTTCTTTAACTTTACTAAGATCAATCATAATATAACTATTATTATATAATCAGTGAACTATGCCAAGTATTGACTTTTGATGTTACAATAATAGTGACCCTGTTAAGGGGAAATAGGTAACTTTTTCCTGACTAGATATTTTCTAGGGAGGGCGAGTTTTCATCGAGCCTTCGTGCTCCTTGGGGCAGCCCACCCACTTGGATTGTCCAGGAAAATATCGCCTACTCCCCAAAGCGGGGTCTTCTATTAGTTTAAAAATACAATGCCTTCCTAGCTCAGTGGTAGAGCAGCGGTTTTGTAAACCGTCGATTAGGGTTCGATTCCCTGGGAAGGCTCAGTACCTCCTTGACTTTTATTTAAATGATGTACTATCATTACATCATGAAACAAGCAATTTACCCAAATCGGACTCAAATATCTCTCTCTCCGGAACTTAAAGCATTAATTGAAGCAAGAATCGCTCTTTCTCAGGAGAGTTTCAGTGAGTATCTTAGGAAGGCCGCAATAATCAGGATGATATTAGAGGATGTTGAAAAAAATGAACTTGCTCTAATTGCAAAGACTATAATTGGTAGTATTCCCAAAAATAAAAGTGGCTGGAAAGATATTAAGGATATTAGTAAATGGCAAAGAGAGGAAAGGGTAAATGAAGATAAGCATAGATCCTGAATATTTACTTGATACCAATATAATAATAGAATCCTTCCGTGGATATGAACCTGTTTCTTCAAAAGTCTCAGAGTGGGTAACGAATGGTAAAATAGCTATATCGGCAATAACTCTGGCTGAATTTTTGAGTAAAGCGTCAAAAGAAGAAGAAGAAAAAATAAATTTATTAATAAGTAAATTTGGTGTTTTACCCATAAACCAAACTTTAGCTGAAATTGCAGGAAAATACAGAAAGGAATTCGTGGAAAAGAAAAAGAAAGTATATTTGATGGATTGCCTGATTGCTGCAACTGCAAAACTATATAACCTCAAGCTTATTACAAGAAATGTAAAAGACTACCCAATGAAAGATATAGAAGTTATTAACCCCGGGACTTAATTTCAAATTTCTTAATCTTGTGGATTTTTGGCCAATTCTTTTTATCCAACCAGCATTTTTTGCAATACATATTTTGGCCAACATCAAATCTTATCTTTATATTTTTTTGACAAATATCACAAGTATAAATGGTGCTCATTTTTGCCAACTTCTTTCAGGAATTTTGTGTATCTTTTCCCAATTTTCTGTTTTTAGCCAGCACTTATCACAATAATCTGCCATATATAAAAAGCGGCTGCTATAAACACTCTTTCCATAGCCCTGTAAAATTTTTCCACATATATCGCACTTATGTTTAAGAGTCATATAATTTAAAAGCAGGAGAAAAACGGCAGTAATCAAATTTAATAGATTTTAGAAAATCTGTAAAGAAGACAAAGAATATCAAAAACAGTCAAAATTTCATTTACATTTTTCCCAACCCCTCGTCATGAATACCAACTGTGTGAAGAATCAACTCATCTCCGATCTTTTTACCAGTCATTCTGTATCCTTTAGAAACGCGAAATTCCCACCAATCAGGGAAACCCGATTTTTTCTTGGTATTTAACGAGGGATGGAAAAAGTCTTTTTCCAAAAATAAGATCTGTTTCTCAATTTGTTTTTTGATTGGTAATGGAAGTTTTTTGTATTTTTTTACAAAATTTAGGGTACGGGCAAATTTCATTTTGAGATTATTTGTGAAGATCTGCGATTAGGGATCTGGCGCTTTTAAAAGATTTATAATTGCCGGACTTTACATCTGCCTCTCCCCTTTTTATCTCCTCATCCCACCATTCATCGCTTCCATAGCTCGGCTTGGTAATTGTTTTGCGATTCGCAATTTTATGACCTATGACAACAGTATTTCCATTAGCCATATTAAAAGTATAACACAATTTATATCCGTTTTTCCCGCAAAGAATTAATCAAAAAAAATCCCCTGCTGTGAAGCGCAAAGACTTCTGAATACCCTATGACATTTTCCTCGCACTTTTTGTGCAAGGCTTCGCGCCTAAGCGAAAATGACATGTGACGGTTTAATTCGTCCGTGAATAAGATTCACGGTTTTCTTAAAACGTCCCATAGTACTTGACAAGATTCTCTTTATGTGTTATAATCCCTATGTAATTTGAAAATTAAATAAGGTGTCCTGTTTTCTTAAACCTACCTATAGTACTTGACAAACAGACTTAAGTATGTTATACTATAGGTTGTAAGTTAGAAAGTGTTCTTTAAAATAAAGAAGTTTATAAAGCTTTAGAGGTAAAGCAAAACAAAGGTTAGTCATTAGTCAATATTGATTAACCGTCGACGGTAGTATATCAGGCCGCACCTCTATGGGTGCGGCCTTTTTTCGTTTACGGGTTTGTGTACGGAAGGCGGGAGTGAAGTAATTTATAAATACCTCTAAAGCGCTTCACTCTCGCACTTCCCTACATAAAAAGTGGGGATATAAGCCTAGTTTGAACCAGTCTCGATTTGCGAGACTAAGTTCGAAAAAGGCAGTACTTTAACAAGAGAGATTGATAACTGTCTCAAATAAATGAGGCTAGTTCCTTTATGTTCTCGCAGGTTTTTCAAGCGGGACGCGTGAGGCGCTGAAGCTAATAAAGTCTTAAGATTACCTAAGGCTTCAGCTTCGCCCGCGTTCCGTTTCGGAAACCGCAGACTTTAGGGGCTAAAGCCTCGCGGCACCCGCAACGGGCGCAAAAATCCCAAAAAGGAGGCCAAATGGCCACCACCATCCGATGGCTTCTCGCCATCATTGTCCTCGCCGGGTTCCTCGGGCTGCCAGCCCTTGGAACATCGTCAGCAGCGGCTGAAGAGCCCGCTGCTTGGGCCCGCGTCATCCGTGAGGATGACTCGGGATGGGAATTCGAGTATGGAGGAAATTGTCCATACGAACCCGGCCTGGTCGTTATAGGCCAAGTGTCTGGGTCATGGGGATCCGGACAAACGCAGGCGACGATTCACGTCGCTTGCAAAGACGGCACGTTTGTGTGCGCGGAGGCTTCGGCCACCGCGCACCGCCCCCCGGCTCAGCCGCCGACAGAAACACCGCCGGCCCCGCCGACTGTGACGCCACCCGCGCCGCCGACAGAAACACCGCCGGCCCCGCCGACTGTGACACCCGTCGCAGTCACTCCAATTTCCACCCTGCCCGCGAGGGGTGGCAGTTCGCCGCAACCGAGCGGTTTCCCGCTTTGGTTGTTCGCGCTGGCGGCCCTCCTGGGCCTGCCAGTAACGTTGTTGGTCTTCCGAAGCGCTAAGGCGCCACGGTAAGCCAACAGGAGAATACCTGTTACACCCATCCGGGTGTTCTCCGGAAGTAAATAGATGGGTGATACAATCATCGGTGGCTGCCGAGCCAAGTGTGGTGAGCTTTTGCTCCCCTCTTGGTATGCCCTTCGGCAGCCCGATGAATGAGAGACAGTTAGTTCCGTCTCTCGGTTTAGCCGAGTCAGGCTTTTTTCGCCGATGGATCGCTTGCGATCCCTCAAGTTATGGCGAGTAGCCTGACAAAGCTGAATTGGGGGATTTAGGTCTCTGAGAAAAAAAGAAGTGTGAATTTTGAAAAGGCGAAGCGCCAAAAGCGTTTCAAGCTATTGCAGCCTTGCAATAACTCCCCTTTTCAATAAACCCACACCTCCTCTCTCACCACCTAACTCCCCTTCCTGTCTCCCTATTGATGGGACTGATGAGCCCCGCAAAATGCGGGGCGAAACAGATTAAGATTTTTCTGCTAAAATATGGATAGAGAAAGAATTGGTTACATGTCCGAACAAAACGGAGTAGTAAATGATTTAAATCTCGTACAAAAGCGGGCTTTGTTTGTTGGAGAAAAGGTAGAACATAGAACTTCGGAAATGCAGAAGGTAAGAGTTGAGCTTGAAGATAAAAGCTCGGCTTGGGGAAAGGCTTTTGAAAGCATAAAAAAAAGACACCTCTATCAGGATAAGTCGGATGTATTTGTGGCAGGATTTGCCGTTCCCTGGATTGCAAAATTAAGAGAAAATTTGAGAGAGGAAGCAACAAAGCACAAAGACCCTAAAGGAAACTTGGCTAAAAGAAGCGAAGAAGAAATTGCCAGAGTAATTACCGATTATTTAAGTTATGCGAGCCAAAAAGAAATTGAAGATTTAAAGCAAAATCGAAGTCTCAATAATATAATGGTTGAGGCAATATCGGTTAGACTTGGAGAAGAAGCCGGAACACAAAAATTCGTTAAAGCCGGATCTGAAAGATTAGAGAAAAAGAAAACTTCAAGGACAAAGCTTGCAGTTGCCGGAGCGGTAAGCTTGGTTTCTGCGGGTTTAATGTTTTTAGCTCGCGACAAAGCTCCGGCAATTCCAGCCGTGGCCGCTGCTCCGGAACCCACAGGAATTCCAACAGCAACAGTTCCTGCAGCCGAAACCCTGTTACCGCCCACAACAACTCCAACTCCTGAACCAACTTTAACTCCCAGTGCTTCAGCTACACCTGAACAATATCCTGTTCCTGAAGACCAGGTTAATCCCGGATTTATGATTGGCGCTGTAAGTCTGGAAAAACCTATTGAAATGCTTATACCTGAGGAACTGGCCAAAATGGCCGGCTATGAAGGTGAACAAAAATTCAAAATATCAGAACCTATTCTACAACTTAGTGAAATTGAATATACAGGAGTTGACACTTTTAATAACTGGAGAGATCATCCTGAATCAGCCCTAATTTTCAGAGCAAATCCGGCTGAGCAAAAAAAATCTAATGTACTTCTGGGACATTCTGTTACCGGATCAAACGGTCAGGATTTGCCTTTGGAATGGGTAAGAAAACTAATGGGTAAAGTTGATCCTAATAAACTTAGAGGACAAACCCTTTTTATAAAACAAGAGATTAATGGGAAAACTATTATCCAAAAAGTAAAAATCGTAGACGCCCGGGAAAGTACGGCTGAGCAAGTTTTGTCTTCATATGTAAATAACGATAAAGATAATGAACCAATATACGCGAATCTTGGCAAAGGGGGGTATGGACTTCCGGATAGCGTAAGACAAGATAACACATTAATTCTAGTCGCGTGCGCGGGTAAACTTGACGCTTCAGGATTTTACGGATATTTAGATAGAGCACTTCTGACAGTTAAAGCAGTTGATTCATCAGTGAGAGTCGGACAGTAAAATCTTCCGTGGCCTAAGAGTCCACGGCTTTCGCCTTAAGGAAGATTGTAGCTCTAAATTCAATTCATCCCTGCCATAAAATGGCAGGGCTTTCTTGAAATTATAGTAAAGCTTCTGACCAAGAAAAATCAGCGCATGATTATTGGAGCAAAGATTGTGTTTTTCATCAAACCTGTATATTGAATTCTCGAGTCATAATTTTCAGGAGTTTGGCTAATTGGATTGGCAGGGGGTCTTACTAATCTAACGGCATCTTTAAAAGACGGACTTTTTGCCATTACAAGAGAAAAATCGCCGATATCATAATATGCTACTCCCACTCTATCGCCCTTTGTGACTTTTGCAAAAAGGAGACACTCTGTTCCCAAAACTACCGGGTCACCAAGGCCCGCAAACGGATTTCCTATATCAATATCCCCGGCCAACATTCCTTTTTCGAAATCGTGTGAGCTTAGCGCACTGCCGTCAAAAACAACCTTTGGCAAAACCTTATCAAGAGATTGATCGTTAGCCCTGGTAGATCTATAAACCTTAACTTGTGCACCCGCCCAATCTGGCCCGAATCCAAAAATTGATCTATCAGGAACTTTGTTTGGAAAACTTGAGCTGCACTCAAGAACACTTTTTAGGTCGTCATCAAGCCAGTCCTCTTTTACTCTTCTTGAAACTATCCAGGAAGTATACGAATCAAGATCTCCTTTACCCCATCCGCTCATCAAACTCGGACCCCTATCGCTCCTATGGTGAACGACATAATCTCTCCATGCACCCGGTAATCCCAAAAGAGCAGGCTCTGAATCAGCAAAATGACCATCAAGTCTATATACATCAGGCAAATGAGCAACTCTATGGCCATTTTCGTGATTAAAATCCCAACTTATTTTAAGATCGTCATCCCACCCTGCCTCTCTTAACCTCGGAGGTCTTTTATCATACCAAACACCACTGGCACCATGACTATCTTTTATTCCATTATCATGCCATCCGAGATGCCAAGATGCATCAACAACAACTCCCTCCGCAACAACACAAAGTCTTCTTGCCTGAATACCTCCTGGCACACCTGCTCTCACCAAAACATCACTTAAAACTCTGTATTGAGCATTCAAAAATTGCTGATAGCTCGAGTAACCTACGTCTTGGGGAATAAAGTCATAATCGGGCTTGTAAGCAAATTCTGAAGCAAATAATGTTTTTCCATCTCTCGGATTTGCACCCATCGCATGTTTCCGATTTAAGTCAGTAATTAAACTCTTTAATTGCGTTTGGTCCAAAGGAGCTTGTTTCTATTCTGTCGATTGTTACACCGAGTATGTCAGAGCTTGTAGGATCTTCTGCTCTCATTTGAGTATTTTGCCTCAATTTTGGCAAAAACACATCTTCGCCCAAACTTCACTTTAAAAAATCCAATTAAATAAAATGTGATATACTTTATTCAATATGCAGACAAAAGTATTAAATTACAGAGTAATCATTGAGCCAGAAAATTATCCTGATGGAACTAAAGTTTATAATGCCTATTGCCCAACACTTGGAATTTCCGATTATGGCGATTCTGTGGAAGAAGTTTTAGAAAGCATCAAAGATGGAATTACCCTAGCTGTTGAGTCTCTGATTAATGAAAGCAGCGAAGTCCCTGTTGATAATTTGGAAGAACAAATAGTTACATCTACTAAAATTGAATTACCTAACAAATACAAAACGGCCTTTGTTTAAATGTCCAAACTGCCTAGAAATATTAAACCCCATAAATTGATCAAAACTCTCAAAAGACACGGGTTTACTGAAATAGGAAAAAGAGGTTCACACATTAGACTAGAACACCCAGATAGCAGATGGACTCAAGTTGCAGTACACCCCAAACCAATCCCTCAAGGAACATTGAGGAAAATTCTTTCTCAAACAAAACTATTCTCCGAAGATCTAAAATAATTAATAATCTTTACTTCACACCTAACCCCCCTCATTCTGTATACCGATTAAATCTGTACTGAAGAGTTCCAGAACTTGACTCACGAAGGATTACAATCCCTAAAGCGAGCGAAGCGAGTCGAAGGACGAAATAGCAAAACGATATTTTGACAATGGAATCTATTTTAGTGTATAACTTTTTTTAAAGTGAAAGAATGTCCTTTTAATTTTTGGCAGCAGGGGTTTTGTAGAAATCATCCGAATCCGGAGTTCTGTTGGATACGGGACGCCGGATGGTCAGATTCATTGGAACATTACAGGGTCTTATTAGAAAAAAATGTGAAAAAGACCAGAGCAATTGCTGAGGCAGAAATGGTGCTTGATGCAAATGCGGGAGTGCTTAAAAGAAATGGAAGATTTTGCATGATACCTAACCAGTTGAGACAAATACTTCAAGAGCACATAAGAGCAATTGAAGAATTGAAAAGAGCTCATTAAATGCTTAAGCGTGTGGTCCCCCCTGGGTCCAAACTATTTCAGGAAACTTACACGTCTTAGTCCCTCTTGTACCGGATTTTCTTCAACTTCTCTTCTGCCATAATAACGCTCTCTCATTTCTAACTTTTTCGCTGCCGCAGCTTTCATATCTGCAATAACCTGACTGGCAGTTCTTTTGGGTTTAAGGTCAATTCTCTCTTTCGGAGGGGAAACCTCCTTCGGTACATAAGACGGCGGAATACGCTGGTCTAATTCAGAAACAGGAGGACCGCTTTTCGCCATCATCGGCAAATAGGTGACGAATTTGCCTGGAATACTGTCAGGAGGAATTTGAGAGGTGCTCCAAACCATAGTATAAGTATCCGGCCCCTCACCGATCATGCACGACGCAACCATATCGGGGTTATCCTTTGAATTAACTAAACCTTTGACTAAATGGATATTCCATACAGGAATTGTGTCCGGATTTATCGAACGTGGATCTTTATAAAACTTTATGCCAAATTTTAATTTATTTGTTCCCGCTTTAAGACCCTCAGAAGACAGAGCTTTGGCATTAAGAAGATATCTTGGAATGAGAAATTTAAGACCGGAAAATTTGAATTCTATAACTGCCCCGTATGTGTGGACTGCATTTATTCCCGGTTCGCTTATGCTGGGAGCCGATTGAATGTCTATAGTAACAGCTTGAGGATCATCCTGCCGGAATAAATCAAAAGGTACTGCTCCTCCTGTATTCATATCTACAAGTAATCTTCCCTGAGGTTTAATGTTTCTTGAATCCGATAGACTCTCTCCGCCAGGACCCACCAGATCAATACTGTATCCGCCTCCGGCAAAAGTAAGTTCAGCTCCTTGAGGAGCAACATTTGGATCAGGGTTTCGAACAAGAGGGAATTTATCCGGCTGTATCCCACGATACTTATTTTTATAAATCTCAAACTTTCTACGCGCCCAGGCAACTAGTGAAGACCAGCCAAGATAACCCTGCTTACCTTTTTTAATTAAATTTAAGTCGTTAACAGAGCTGATAGAACCCATAATATCGCCTTCCATAATTACTGCAACAATAGGTGTTGCCGCTCCGGGTTCACTTATTACACCACCGCCGTAAATATCGCCTAAGGGGGACTCTCCATCAGTCCCGACATGGTGACCCCTATATTCATGGGCATGACCCAAATCCACACCTATTTCTTTACCTAGTTCCTCAATCAATATCGGCTGTATATAGGAACCGTAAGGATAAGTTCCCATCGCGCTTGACAAAACCACCATGCTGTCTATCTCTATCGGCTGTTCAACCAAGTCTTCCTGATCGCTATTTCCTAAAGCGTGTATCCGCCACTCAAGCGGTAAACCTGTTTCTCCCTCTGAAGGCATTCTCCTGACAAACCAGTTTTTTGCAACCTCATCCGGAACCAAAACTATTTGCGTCGTGTAAAAATCAGTATCCCCGTTTCCGGCGACCTTAGCCATAGTATTATGTAAAAAGTCATGAGCCATCAACCAATCAATAATATCTTTTGTTCCCAAGTCCGGCGAACCGTCAGGTGGATGTTCGACCATGCTTCTAACCTTGTCAGATACGATTGTCAAACCCTTTCTTCTGGGATCGTCTTTAAGTCTCTCTATTTTTTTAGCGCGGATTTGATCCTCTGTCATACCGGAAGTAATTCCGGCATTCCTATTTTGTGAAGCTAAATATGTGCGGACCTCATCAATAGTCTTTAGAGTGACTATCTCCACACGGACTGTGTCTTTTGATGGAAGAGTATAAGTTCTTTCCGTAGTGGGAAAAGCGGCTTCGGCTTCGGTTAGTTTACGCTCGGTCCATTTATTAGCCACTGGTAAACTCTTTCCTCCTCTATCAAGAGCATTCAATACATTCTGTCCTAGCGGCGACGCCCCTAACCCCAGGCTCCCCGCACCTTTTAGAAAATTTCTTCTTGATAATGCTAAATCTTCGCTCATATAATCAGCTTATTATAACCTAAAGCCTCTCAGATAGACCAGCGAAAGATTACTTATGCAGATTAAAAAGGAAATTGATATAATACAAACGAGCTTGGTAAGTTAGCCAAGGTGGCGGAGTGGACAATCGCACCTCTCTGTAAAAGAGGCGGTCGAAAGGCCTACCTAGGTTCGAATCCTAGCCTTGGCACTGACACGGATTGCGAAAGCAATTGGGTGGCCGAATGGGGACGACCACCAAGAGATTTGATCGAATTGAAGCCCAAATTTGGTGTGTATGATATTTGACGATTATATAAATTGAAGTTCGAGCCAGCATTTTTGGAGAAGATTTTCAAATCTTCGCCATTATCTTTTTCGCGCGCGATTTTTGCTCGCCTGCGGCAAGCACTAATTCTTTATCAATCACTATTGTAATAACGCTTGCCCTCCATGAACAGCTTTATTATGTTCCGCAAAGGAACCATCCATATTTGCTAATACAGCCTTTACTACAAGCGCATCGGGTTCAGCGTCAGTAGGAATAAATCCAGTAATATTAAAATACACATAGAACAGAATTTAAGTACTTCTTTCATTTTAATTTCTTCCGGTACTCTTTCACGTACATTCATAAATTTTTCACCTCCATCCTGGTAGTAAATTTGATTGTCCTATTGTACCAAACCTAAATGGAGGATTCAAATATTATAGGTTTTACCCAATTTGATTTTGTAGAGATTTTCTATAAAATCTGTTCCGGCGTAACCGGTCAAAAAAGAAACTTGCCACTCGGTATCGGCCAAAATTCCAGCGGTTACTCCCACAATTCCAGAAATTGCAATCGTGGTTAAGAAATATGTTGGCTTAAAATGATTTGCTTTTTTAAGATTTGTTCTTTAAAATTTTTGCGTTTTTTCTTTTGGTCCCGCTAGGGGCGGGGGTTGAACCGTGGTCCCGGCACAAAACTAAACATCAGTACAAGAAAGTTACTATAGAGCAAGGAAAAGCGAGCCCACAATTAAAAGAAAGCCTACACCCAAAGCAAGAAGCGTCGGAGTAGAAATTCCGCTTACGGGAATGACCGGAGTAGTAGTTACAGTTGGTGTTAGTGTTGATGTCGAAGACGAACTTGAACCAGAAGATGTAGGAGTAGCCGTTGGAACTCCGGTTGGGGTCGGAGTATTTGATCCGGTTTGAGAAGTAGTTGGAGTCGGAGAAGGTGTGGGAGTAGAAGAAGGAACATTCGCACCCACTCCTCCTATTGTGAATGATGCGGTACTGGCCGGCGTCAAAAGAGTATCTTGAGCATCAGTCTTTTTAGTTATTATACTTTGGCTCGGGTCAAATCTTAGCACAACCGGGTTCGTGGAAGGAGTTTGATTCACTGTCATAGTAAATGCCGCAAGGGCAGTATCTGTTGTTGCCAAATACCCTGAAGTACTTAAATTTACACAGGCTAAATCAATTTGGACCTGGCCATTAATGGGAGTAACCGTCTTAACCGGACAACTCCAGTCTCCAGATTGCAAAAGCAGGGAGCTGACTTGAATATCCGATGCAGATACCTCGGGAGAAGTACCCGCATAAGCATAAGAAATCCGTATCGCAATGGCAGAGATGGCAACACTTCCTGTTGTAAAGTTAACAGTTACAGGGAATGACTGTCCAATTTGATAAGTTCCACTTGACGGAGTCAAACTTACTCTCGCTTCCCCACCGGCAACTGAGGCTTCATTTACTACATTTTGACGCTGGCTGACCAGATATATCCCAACACCAATCCCTACAAGTAAAATTACAAGAAACGCAACAACCGCAATCTTCTTTACTGGAGAACCTTGTTTAAACATCTCACGGGTTTATTCTAAAAGATCTAAACTAATTTCCTCGCCGCTTTTTGCAATCAGCTTTGTCTGGGCGGGGTCAAACTTGAAGGAAGGTACTTCACCTTTGGCTGAAGTATATTCAATAGTTGCAAGCAAGTCTTCATTCTGTCCTACATATCCTGCAGGATCAAGATTAACAACTGCAAGCTCTAATACTGCTGTCTTATTTTTATCGTCTATTGTTATTTTATTGATCGGATAAACCCATCCTTTGCCCAAAAGATTCGCGCTGGTTTTAACTTGTACACCTTCTTTCTTGCTGTCCTCGTCTTTGAACTTAAAATCCAAACTGCCCGTGTAATTTAAGACCAAGCGAACAGCCATAGCGTTAATTTTCAAGCCTTTAGCTTGAAGTTTAAGAGAGACTGCCTGTCCTTCTTCAAGCATCATAGTAGCCTTGTCTTGGGCCTTATTTTGGGTCCCCGCGGGAGTTGGAGCTAAAGACCCCATCTGCTGCTGTTTCGCACTGAACTTGACTGCTACTAAGACAGAAACTATAATTGCCGTTACTGCAAGGACTATTGCCAACTGTTTACTTTTATTTTCCATTTTTAATCTCCTGGTACTGTTAATTGTGTATAGTTACTAAGTACGTAAGCGATATCGATTACATTTATAATACCATTGCCGTCGATATCAAACTGGGGTAAAAATGTCCCCGTAACCGGAACCGTAAGTTGATTATAAACCTGATCGCTCAGCATCAAGCCTATATCGTTTATGTTAAGGACATTATAAGTAACAGAGTTTCCTGCTGCGTCTACAAAATCACCTGCAAGAAGTTTTATTGTATTCCATGTTGTTGGAGCGGTATTCAAACCCGGGAGCAAAGTTATATTACCCAGCCTCTTACGAAGGTATCCAGGCCCTTTCTGGAAAACATCGTAAGCAAGTCCGGTCGATGTTATAGGAGTTCCGGTCAAAGTAACAGGAGACGGATTTGGCGAGAAAAGACCTACTCCATCACTGGTTATATTAAGAGTGTAAGTATTGCTTACCGCTCCCACTATGAATAGTTGCGCATTATTTCTGGTTATTGCCGTGGAAACTCCCTGCATCCTAAAGTGGTAGACAAGTGTAGCCAGATCTACTATTGAATAAGCAGCATTAATAGGAGTAATGAGAATATTTACCGGAGGATCAGTTTTAGTAAACATTCCGGTTAATGATGTCAAATTCTGACCGGTATAGTTCCATGTTAAGGTTATCGGATTAGTTGTCGGCCTAGTAATAGCCTTGAAATAAATTGTCGCCAAAGGGGTTTCTGTAGTTGTACAGTAACCAACAATACCAGACGGACACTCCGGAGAGTTTACTACACTTGTATATGCAGCGGAAAAATCAACAGTTACAGAACTGTTGGCCCTCGAAACGCTATTTACTGAGAAAGCCCAATTTCCGGACAAAGCAAGATTGTTGTCTGGAACTATTCTTGTCGCAGGAGTACACACTCCTTGCGAGGTACAACTTGGATCTACAACCTCAAGAGCCGGGCTTCCGGTTGCCAAATACGGATAAGTTACACGAAAAGTTATTGCCGAAATTCCCTTAACGTTAGCCGATGTTGATCCTGTTCTGAATCGGATCTGAGCCGCAAATATTTCGTTTGGAGCCTTTGTCGCAACTACTGGATCAATTACAAGAGTTCCTCCGCCTGCTGCAGGAATAGGTACCTGAGTCGGCGCGCCGGCAACAGGAGTAGCAGTGGGAGAAGGAACAGGTGTTGAAGTAGGACTGGGAATTGGCGTAGATGTAGCATTGGGTGGCGTGGTGGGAGTGGGCGTTGCCGCACCAGTTCCACCTACACACATATAGAGATTTTGATTAGTACCAAAGGTTGTAAAACCCGAAGTATCAATTACCAAAAACTTTTCAGAAAGATTACTTTGCAGCATAGTACCGAAACCAGTTAAATCCGGCCAAAAGCTGTCAGTTGTATAAGGAAAATTCAAAACTCCAAATTGAGTCGCACCTAAAAGATTACAAACTGGCGTCGCCAGAGACCTGCTTATATAAAAAAGTGGCGTGCCACCACCTATCGCCCGGCCCTGAAAAGTAGCTTTTGAAATATTATAGTTAGTAATGCTGTTGAGAAAACTCAAGTCGTAAACTCTTCTTATGGAAGTTAATATACAAGGTTGGATTGTTTTTGATTGTTCACCGGCTGCACAGGAAAGCGGAACCGTTACTGTTCCACCTGACGTAGGCGTTGGCGCTATAGTAGGCGTAGGTGTAGGTGTAGTCAAACCAATAACAAAGTCAGCCACCTGTGCGCTTATTCCAAGAGACTGACTGCTAACATTAACTATTTGATATTTACAGACACCCGGACTAGTACAACTCGTGTCGACGCTCAAAGAGGTGCATGCAGAAAGGTTGGTACCCGTACAAGAGGTGGTAGTTCTAAAAGGAAGATCTATAAACTTAAATACTCCTGAAGGCAGATTGCTGGCAGATATAGCCCCCTCTGTTATAGCAATTCTACCTGTTGAGTTAGCAGTAGCCATTGAAGTTATGGAACCAATTAAACTCATACGGGAATCTAAAGAGGTTGCCGGAACTTCAGCCGTAAGCTGAACTTTTGTCGGATCAAAAAGTATCTCAAGATGAACAGCAGTTATCTGATTTCCATCTGCATCGAGCCAAGCCGGCACTGTAACATTACTCCCTGCAGGATATTGTGAACGTGTAGTCGTATTGCAAGGAGCCTGCTGAAAACAAACATCAGCCGTTGTCGGACTTGCCGCCCTGGATCTATATTGAACAACCCTATTAATTAAAAATAGACCAACCGGTAAACTCAAAAGAAGAATTCCCACCACCAGAAGCCCTAACTTCTGCTTATTAGATGAATATTTTAACCTCCTGCTAATTTCCTTAATTTTAGGCAACATATAAAACTCGCTATTTTTATCTTAGATCTAACAATTTACCTTTGTCAAGAACATCTTATTATGGCGTGTAATGTAGAAGCCAAATTGTAAAATCAATAAGGTCAACATTTTTACTACAGTTAAAATCCCCAACCGCAGGCCCACCTGTCACAATGGTCTGAGGATTATAATGCAAAAGCCAAGTTGTAAAATCAATAAGGTCAATTCTGCCATCCCCGTTAGAATCACCATTATTTGAAATACATGACGTGCCCGTAGGAGAAGGAGTGACAGTGCTGGTAGTAAAGGTAACCACTAACCTTGGCGCACCGGCCGGACCGGCCGTTAATCCATCATAGGACCGGGCTGTTCGTTTCCCGCTTCCGGTTATTAGCATAGTTAAGGCATTCCCGGATTTCCACCCGGATCTGTTTACTACCTGTTGGATGACCGAAACTAAGTTTGGAGAAGTCTTTTTAACTCCAGTGGTGTCCCATGCGGGAATATTGCTCCATGACACTTTTGTCAAAGTCTTTGGCCTTGCGGAGAGATTACCGGATTGTGTGGTGAACACCAAAGAGTTGTCTGAATTTTCTGCATAAATGTCAACAGATGTTGACCTTGAAGTTGCTTCGTCGGCTTCAAATTCAATGTATGCATCGGTAATTATTGCTCCTTGGGGTATATTAAGGCCTGCAAAACGTATTCCAACGATTTGGGGTGTACTGATCGTACCGGTGACATCATAGTCAGATCCCAACTCCAGATCTCCGCTTGTTAAACTGACAGTTTTTGCGCTGATAGCCTCCTCAGCATCATCAGGAGACTGACTAACCTTTACCGATACTGTGGTCGTACCGGTTACTTGAGGAGTTGGTGTTGCAGTCGGAACAGCCGTCGGGGTAGGGGTTGGGCTAAGAACTGAAATCTGACAACCGGATGTCTGACCATCTGAACTGGAAACGCTAACTATTTTCAGGCCGGTAGATGAGAAACTAGTTGTAAAACTGGAACCCGTACCGAAGGACGGATTACCAGTTGGAGAAACCGACCAGGTATAAGGTGACTGGCCACCGCTGGCAAATAAAGTTGTGGCTTGGTTAATGTTGATCGTCTGGAAAGCCGGGCTGCAAGAAAGCATACCAGTTGTCGGAGTTGGCGTTGCAGTCGGAATTCTTGTCGGAGTAGGAGTTGGCGTTACCCCGGTGCCAAAAGTATAAGTAGCATAAGGAGTATTATTAGCTGGCTGCACCCAAATATCACTGTTAGTTGGATACTCTAAAATAAAGGTATTTGCTAGATCAAAGGTAAACAACATAGACCCGCTCGAAGGTGCGGTAAACGCCAATCTTCCAATTGTAACAGTAGACCCGTTTGTTGTATAAGGAGTACTGGGACTTGTTGTTATTAACCCAACTTTCAGCTTTCTTCCAGAAGTTGTCGTGTCTATCTGGTTAAAGGCAGTCTGCAAACCGGTAATCACGGTGGGTGTAAATAAAAGATTTGAAGGAAGAGTCCCTGTCAAGTCTGCAAATATTTGAATACCCGAAATCTGCTTAGTACCCGTATTTACATTTACATTAATACTCACACTTGAACCGGGTGTAACACTACTTGTCCCTGGCGATAAGACCATTGTTGCAGTTCTAGCTGATTGAGCAAAAGCATCTCTAGGTAAAAATAAAGGCAATACTACTAAAATTAATAAGGCAAATAATAATTTCGGTATTTTTTTAATAAATTTCATCTTTTTCATAATACATAATCAGATACTCTCATATCAAGGACAAGTACCCAGCCATTTTGAAGCCAATAATCCATAGTCCCTTATATCAACTAGACCGTCTCTGTTTATATCTGCTCTTGGAGGACTGGGATTAGTCGATAACCAGTTGGAAGCTAACTGGCCATAATCTCTCAGATCAACTAGACCATCAACTGTAACATCCGATAAACATGCATCATTTGATCCTGTAATTGTAACTGTCGAGGTGGATGTAGAACTGAGAATGTCCTCTGGAGTAGTGCTTCCCGCCGCGTTCACAACAACATTCGAGTCGGTTGTCAAACCATTAGTATAAACAAAACTTAAAGGAGCCGTACAGGAAGTTTGACCCGGCGGACAAGATATTACTTTAAATGTAAGGTTACTTACTAATAGTGTTCCTGTGTAGGCAGTCGTTAAAGCATTATTTGCCCAATCAAAAGCTGTTATTCCAAACTCAACTACTCCAACTCCGCTTGGACAACCGGTTGCCACTCCGTTGTTTGTACAATTAACAACTCTAGCTGTATCAAAAGTACCGGTGGAAGTTACGGGTGCATAAGTTTTAAAATTCGTATTATTTGTTGGATTATTACTCATCGAAACTAAAGCCAATCTTGTCGGGTCAAACTTAACCAAGATATCTGCTCCCACTATTGCCTGTCCCCCAGTATTTAGGTTTACTCCGACAATAAATTGGTTTCCGGGAGCTATACTGAAAGCCGATGAAGAAAAAGATAAAACCGCGGTCGCGGCCGCTTTTTTCCTGAATATCTGCCTTTGGCCCACAAGAACAAAGCCTACAAAAAGTCCGACTAAAATAACTGCCAAAGATAAGCTCCTTGATCGATATCCTTTTGGTAATAAAGTTGGCAACAAAGATAATTTTGACCTAAACCGAGTTCCCATATTTAAGATAAATCTTATTTCTAAGTTAATACTTTATAAAACAACTTGTCAACAACTACAACTTCACTTTATCTTACAGCTTTGGAAAAGTCCATACTATTAACTTTACTATCGCCTATTAAGTCAAAACTTGGGGTACTCTGTAACCAGTTAGTCAAAAGCGCCTTCAAATCAACAGGAACGGGAGTAACGCTCGGTAACGGCTGACCATCATTTGTGCCGACAATGAGAGTAAAAACTTGGGTTGTAGCTAACTGGCCATCACTAACGCTTACCGTTACCGGAAAACTGCCTGACTGGCCAGGCGTCCACTGAATAAAACCATTGGAGTCAACAATCATACCAGTAGGTTTTTGGGGAAGCGAGTAAGTGACCAGGTCACCATTTGGATCAAAAACTCGCAGATTATATCGCCAGATAAAACCAACACGGGCAAAAACTGTCAGTGGATTTGAAATAATTACCGGCGCTAAATTAGTGTTGGCAGCCGCCACATTGAGTGTAAATATCTGGTCCACATTTTGGCCTGCACCTTGTGTACTGGTTGCCCGAATAATTACCTGATACACTCCCTGAGCCGGATTTGGCCAGGAAACAAGCGCGGTTCGAGTCTCCGTGCTATCCGTACGCGCCATTGTCATGCCACTTGGAGAATTTACCAGTTGATAGGTAATAAGCGGCATGGAGTTATTCCCGGACCCGGTATCAGAATCGTAGGCCCATGCGTTATAGTAGTAAGGTTTACCTGCCACTGCCTGTATCACCGGCTGGGTAACAAAGTAGGGCGTGTTGTTGTTGCTTAATTCCGGCGTAAAAACGGGCAACTGCGACAAACCCCTGATATAAAATACTTCGGAACGTACCCAAACTTTTATCTGACCGTTCGTATTTCGCAAAGGATAGGGGTTGCCAAAGGAATCGAAACCCACAATTTTGTCAGCCGGATTAGTAGTAATCACAACTTCCCTATCCTGCCCGCTGTCGCCCGTATTGCGCCACAACATCACTAAATATTCCGGTCCGTGTTTATAAATATAACCGTCGGCACCGCAGTAGTCATAGGTTGTGCCGACAGAATTGGTGTTGCATTCAGCTGTCGGTTCCAGGTTGGGAATCCGGGTAACGCCTTTAGAGCCGTAGAGCATATCCGTCGCCCCCCGAAAGTCGGCAACTTTATGATTCATTTCTTCCGGCTGCACGGTATTGCTGATCCAGTGGCGTTTCAAGGCCCACATCGTCTCCCAGTTGGCGTTGTAGTGCATAGCGATGAAAAGATCTGCCCCTAAACATGGCTGATTAGGATTGTAGCGGGCCGGTACCCACAGATTCCCAGAGAGGCTTTCCAGACAAAAAGTACGAATCATATACTTGTTTATACTGCTGTGGACGTCGCTATCCCCGTATGTTGGAAATCCGCTAAACATATAGCCGCTATATTCAGACGGGCCGCCAAACATGGTTCCGTTGGCCTCAGTTTCCCAAATCGGCTTGCTAATACCCACCGAATTCATTGCATCTAAATAGTTTGATACTGGCTGGTTGCCATTATTTATCCTGACAAAATTATGGCTGCTTAAAAAATCCCAGTAATTGCGGTACGCAGAGGATATTAACAATCCGCAGTGCGTCGAAGTATCAGTAGAACAACCGCCATAAAATTCACCGGCGATGATTTTAACGTTTGGGTCAACTCCCTTGAGAACTATTGACATATTTTTGATCGTACCGGCAAGCTGTTGCGGACTAAATTGGCTATATCCACCACCTTCAGGTTCATTACTAATCGTCCAATATTTCTGTTTACCTTTATAATAAGTCTGAATTTTTTGCAAACCCGAGTAGAAATTTCCGTTTAAATCATTTGGGCCGGCAATTTGGGAATAGTGGTTCATGAGTTTAAATACAGGATTGATTCCTAACTGTGCTGCCCGCGTAATAAACGAGTCAAAACCAGCGCTGATTCTTCCGGCGTTCGGATCGGAGCTTGCACCAATTGAATTAATTGTGGAAATTGGATAGTCAAAATGGAAAAACTTGATGCCTACCCGATACATTTCCTCTGCCATAGCCGCGCCTTGTTCGGGTTTGTCACTCGACGTAATCAGCCCAAATGGCCAGGTGGTAGGGTCGGAAACCTGCGGCAGAGGATCTGTTAGAAATATCCGCCTGCGGGAAATTCCCGTACCTGCCAAAAAATATATTCCCTTCTTAATAATATTTGAGGTCGGTATGTATGCTATCCCGCCTGATACTCTGGCATTCCCGGAATATACTTCACCGGCTGTACTGTCGCCGTCTATTAAATCCCATTCCAAGGCAAAACTGACAGAAGTAGAAGAAGTGGGAACAGGAATTTCCTGGCCGATAAAATAAACATTACCGGAATCAATCACAGACGTCTGGGCATAAACTCGAATTGGAAAAGCAACAGAAATCAGGCACATTAACGCTATAACGAACAAAAAAACTTTCATTATATTTCTAAATTAAAGAAGCAAAATCTAGACTATTAACTTTACCGTCTACGTCCGTATCAAAAGTTCCCGTCAGCCAATTTGAAATTAACTGTTTTGTAGTAGGTACAGGTGAAGGCCCAGGAGTCAGAGTAGGCGTCACTGTAGATCCAAAAGGTAATATGTTAAACGCAGCGCTCCATGATGTAGTTGTATAGCCCTGGTTATCTGTTGCCTTG
>Ga0154916_137_pt1 | contig 30688 bp, 26 predicted proteins | sample RifCSPhighO2_01_FD_105885 | JGI IMG/M metagenome (GOLD analysis project Ga0154916, IMG submission 105885) | Candidatus Woesebacteria bacterium RIFCSPHIGHO2_01_FULL_39_28
AACCAAAACATATTTTAAAAGGGTTTATCTTTTGTGTGGAAAAAGAACAAAACAAAAACAAATTAACAATTAACTATTGACACAAAAGGATGCCAACTCAAAATTGCGTTTGCTTCACCATTTTCGATTTTTTTGATGACTTCCTCAAAAACAGGCCTTCCCAAACTTTTAGCGGTTCGGGATTCTGTTAAGAAGCAAAGAATCTGCAATTTCTCTTTAGTCGCAAATTCTTTCAGTTCCGCAATTTGCGACTCAATAGACAAAACCTGTTTCTCTTTCTCGTCTGTTGATTTTCGGCAGTAGGCAATGTATTTGATCATAGTTTTGTTTTTGTATTAAATTTTTGCGTTTTTCTTCATTCTTTTTATCCCCCTTCGCGAAATACCGAGAGCGTAAGCTCGCGGATCAGAGCGAAGAGAATTTCGCTTCGGAGGGATTTTTCTCCCGACGAAGCGAGGGGAGAAGATACCCCGAGCGTCAGCTCGAGGGAGCTTCATTGCGGCGGCTCTCGGCGAATTTGAATTTTGCCTTTAGGGCGCTCGTAACGGGCGGTGGCGTTGCGAGCGCCCCTCCTTGCGAATCTTCGATTTCCTTTTTGGTGAACGTTTTTGACAAAATTCGAACGTATTTCAAAGGTAGCGGCGGCTGACCGCACCCAGCCGCCGCACTATCTGAAAGCTCGGCCCTCGGCCTCGCAAAAAGTCGGCTCGAACAGACAAAATCGGAAAGATTTTATCTCAAAGAAAAACGCAAAATTTTTAAAGAACTTTATTGACTTTGTGATGAACTGGCAAAACTATTTTTTACTTTCCCCAAGTCTAGTAACGGATAGTAAACTTTTTCCGATCCTTCATAAGTTTCTGCCGCTTGAGTTAGAGCCATTAAACCTTCCCTTGCTTGTTTATGAGTTTTCGAACCTGCATAAACTACGCGTCTAGTGATTTCCGTTACAACGGGAGTAGCGTAGCTACTCGCACCAGAAAATCCTAGTTCTTCCAAGTCTTTATCGGCAACATAAATATCAGCCCCATAAGAAGCTTGCCCAACAAAACCTGATTCTCTAGCTTGAAATCCAACGATTATTAAATTTTCGGGCCATAGCCCTTGTTCTTCCAATTTGGCTCTTGCATCTCTGATGTCTGGGATTTTTAAACCTTTAAGATAGGTTGGATTGCCTCCAGCTGCAACAAACATTTTTTCGGGATTTTTTCTTGCAATTTCTGTCAATTTTTGTAGATTTTGATACGTTTTGTCTCCAGCATAACCATCTATAAATCTAACGTCTCTTTCGCTTGGATTAAGTAATTCTATTTCTGTTTCATTCATTTTTCTCGAAATTTCGTTATATTCTTCTTCAGTAATATCATTTCCCTGATAATCTCTATATGATGTTTTTCCACCAACGGTAATTTTGCTAGGACCCTGCCGTCCCATCTCGGGATACTTTAGCTTTCTGTCATATAAAGAGTAGGTCAATGAAAAATCACCTAACTCAAAACTCATATTTACTACACTCTCCGGGGTTTCAGAAACCAATCTATCTACAACATCTGACGATAGCGTGACGTGTATTGTAGGATTACCTATTTCATCATATTCCAGTCTTCCGAATTCCACAGCACCCGTAATTGAAGATCGAGTTGGAATGACGGTTTTTTTGTCTGGGTTCACTAAGCCTGAAACCTTTTCCATTACAGCAACGACATCTTTTCCATGATTTTGATACCGCTGTTGGAAAAGTGCCATCATTAGCAACTTGACTTGGCTTTCGTCTTTTGGTACTGCTTTTAATAATCCTTCTCTTGTTGACGGGTCGCTGACTCCCATTTCTTGCCAAGAATTTTCTTCAGAGAAGTTCGAAGGAAAATTATCTTGTAAATATTTATCCTTGGCTTGATCAATATCAAAAAAATCCAGTACCCTCACAGAGGGTTTTAATTCTGTTTCTGGTAAACCACTTGTTTCAAGTTTTATTCCGAGGCGCCAAGCTACATATCCTATTGCGGCACCTGCCGCAGTAGCCCCGCCTAACTTTAAGAAGTCTCTCCTAGAGATTTTATGACCTATATTCGGTATTTCTGAATTTTTATCTCCCATAATATTATGTTAAAATTGTATCAAATTTTAAGCTAATTTTGACATATGTAAATTTCCTGGAAAAATATCTATTTTTGAATAGAAATAGAGATTTAGATTTTAGGCTTTATATCCATGATTTAAGAAAGGATGATCTAACACGAATTATAAATTTCTGGTCTCAAAAAATATCAATCAAACCATTTATGATTAATCTAAGCAGGAAACATAATGTTGTTACTCAAAGAAGATTTAATTTAGATTAGTCGGACAATTTAACGTTCGAGTCCGCGGCATAAAGCACTTTACTGGTAAAATGCTATCGATTTCAGATATAATGCTCACAGTGTTTCAGAAGGATATTGCGGGGTCGTCTAACGGTAGGACGTCTGGTTTTGGCCCAGAAAACTTCTAGGTTCGAATCCTAGCCCCGCAGCCATTCGACTCACTTCGTTCGCTCATGGCTATAGCCGTTTTCTTGAGTCGAATGTCCTGAGCGAGTGAAACGAGTCGAAGGAAATGTCGTATACAGTTTACATTCTCCGCACATCTTCAAATACATTATATATTGGACAAACTAATAATTTAGAAAAGAGATTGAAAGAGCATCAGAATAAAAAAACTAAGTCTGCAAAGTACATGAGGTACTTTTCTAGTTTTAAACTAGTTTATTCAGAAAGATATAAAACCAGAAAAGAAACCATGCAAAGAGAAATTCAAGTTAAAAAGTGGTCGAGGGCAAAAAAAGAAGCTTTGATTGCTGGAAATTTGGAGTTATTAAAAAAGTTGTAAAATAAGATAATGAAAAGTTATGACTACAAAAACCGCGAAGGGGTAAAGCAAAGAAACAATTACTGGTTATAAATAAACTAGGCTATAGTATGTATACTAAGCTTGTCGAAGCATTGTTGGGACAGATGAAAACCTTGTGAGCTTGCTTCGAGTATAGCCGAGAAGATTGAATAAGTCGCGATACATTTCGGAATAATTAGTATTCCAAAATGCCATCTGATTTCAACAAAAAAGTATATATTCTTCCAAAGCTTCAGAAGGGTAATTACAATACTCTGATGAAGCTTATCTCACCCAAATTATCAGATCCGGCTCTGTTTCGGCTACACGTACTTACTCATTACTACAAGCATGGTTACAAGAGTTCAATAGATGCCTTTGATGTTAAAAAAAGCACCTTATACGATTGGAAGAGAATATTTGAATTATCAGGGAAAAGACCTGTCAGTGTTGTTCCCAGATCTACAAGGCCTCATTCGACCAGAATGATGGTAACGGACGGAAGGTTGGTTGAGTTTATCAAACAAATGAGAAAGGAGTATGGGAATATTGGTCAGAACATGATTAAGCCATTTCTTGATTTATATGCTAAGAAGCTTGGAATTCCGACAATTGGTTTAACCACAATTGCAAAGGTGATTAAAAGAAGAAGATTAACATTTGAGAGCAAGGTTTATGTAAAGAGGAAGTTTAAGTTCAAAAAGCTAAGAACCAGAAGATCTCCCAAGGTAACATCTCCGGGATTTACACAAATGGATTCAATAGTTGTCTATATCAACAAAGAGAAGCATTTATTTATGAGTGTCATGGATATTTATACCAAATATGCTTTAGTTGAATGCGTTTCCGGGTTATCAAGCCTGACGGCTAAAAAAGTATTTATCAAATTCAAAGATTTAAGTCCAACTCCCATATCTATTGTTCAAACAGACAACGGTTCAGAGTTTCTTGGATCATTCCATCAGGAGACTGAAAAACTTGGTATTAGACATCAGTTTATATACCCAAGGCTTGTCAAAGTAAACAGTTTTATTGAAAGATTCAACAGGACCATTCAGGAGGAGTTTATCTTAAGGAATGACGATATCTATTACAATATTGACTCGTTTAAAAACAAGTTGACCAGATATTTAATCTGGTACAATTACCAAAGGCCACATTCATCTTTAAAGTATGTGTCGCCTATGCAGTTTATTAACACACTTATTCCGAAAAGTGGGTGACTTATACAAGAATCCTAGTCTCGCAGTTTTTGATTTATAATTAGATATGAAAATAGCAATTATCGGATCCAGTAATCCTAGCAACAAAGAGATTGTAAAAAAATCTCAAGAATTAGGTGAAGTACTTGCCTCAAAGGGGCAAATTGTTGTTACTGGTGGTGTTTCGGGTTATCCGGATATGGTTGCTCTTTCAACTTTATCTTCAGGAGGTAAAGCTATTGCCTACTGTGCAGGTAAAAATCTTGATGATCATAAAAAATTCTATCAAACAGACTTATCTAAGTATTCAGAATTAATTTTTCAAGAAAAATACGTTGGTGATAACTTTTCCAAGATTGATCTTTATCTTCGATCTTTAAAATTATGTTTTGATGTTGATGCGGCAATTGTTATCGGAGGACGTGTTGGTACGATGTATAAAATAACAATCTTAGCTGGAATCGCCAAGGATGTTTTTGTATTAGGTGGATCTGGCGGAATTACTAATAAAACCATAAAGGAATTTTTGAGAGAAGGACATAAAGAGAAATCCAAGATTGAGTTCTTTAATTCCATTCAAGAACTTGAGGGTTATTTGTGACAGTTATGGGCCTAAATGGTCCTAGACCAGCCTGTTCAACAAAACTATGGATAACTTTTTCGCTGTTTTACTTTTTATTTTTACAACACTTGGACTTCTACTTGTTTCGTTAAAAAATAAATGGGGTTTTGTTATCGGTCTCATCGGCCAGTTATTATTCCTCACGGCTGCATACTTGGACAAAATGCGTGGACTAATTGTTTTATCAGTTGTCCTAATACCAATCTGGATTTTTGGTATCTATAATTGGTTCCATAAAGACAAAGTGACGAAATAAATAAGTTATAGGTTCGAAAAGTTCTAAACCGGTGCGCTTAAACCAATAAGATGAATGAAGATATCCAAAAAATATTAAAGCTAATAATATCAAAAGTCGATTCAACCAAACTTGTCTGGGCTGTTGTTGGGAGTACAAACCTTGCACTTCAGGGTGTAAATATCGAGACCCATGATATAGATATACTCACAACCGAAAAGGATGTCTTTAAGATCGAGAAAATCTTGAATCAATACATAACAAAATCGGTTAGATATACAGAAAATGGATTCTTTAAATCATATTTTGGTAAATTTCAAATCAATGGTGTAAAGGTTGAAATAATGGCTAATTTACAAACAAAACAAAAGGGCACAAATTGGTCAAACAAAGCCAGGCTGGATAAAAGGATATACATCAAATATAAGAATTTAACTCTACCTGTAATTCCTTTGCTGGAAGAATACAAGGCGTATGTAAAAATGGGCAGGGTAGAAACTGCAGAGAAAATAAAAATAGTGTTGGACGATTACAACGACCAGTTATTGACAGAGCGTTTCTAAACCGGCTCTCTCAACAGTGTTATTTAGTGCAAAATTTTGTAAAATAACTTCATGGTATCGGTTGTAATACCCGCATATAACGAAGAAAAAACGATGACTAAAACTCTTGAGTCTTTAGCTAGACAAAAGACAGGTATTTCTTTTGAAGTAATTGTTGTAGACAATAACTCAATTGATAAGACAAAAAAGATTGCCGGTAACTTCAAAAAGAAATTAAATATTAAAGTTATTAAAGAAAAAAGACAGGGAAGGGGAGCTGCTAGAGCAGCCGGTTTTGCTGAAGCGATAGGAGAAATAATTCTATCTACGGATGCGGACACAGTGGTTCCTCCAAACTGGATCGAGAATATGGTCAAATACTTTGATAATAGAAAAACAGTTGCAGTTACCGGCCCTTGGAGGATCTCCAGAGGAAAAAAGCTTACTAAGTTTTTTGTGAATAATTTCCAAAGACTTTCGATTTTGTGTTTAACAGGACTTAACTTTGGAATAAGAACCGGTATTTATAAAAAAGCAGGCGGTTTTGACCGGAGTTTGAAGGCTCATGAAGATATTGCGTTGACTTTTAAAGTCGCCAAACTTGGTAAGATAAAGTATGCAGGTGATATTGTCGTCCGGACGTCGGGAAGGCGGTATAAAAAAGGGGTTTTAAACGGTCTCTGGTCTTATCAAAAAACAGCATTTAATTATTTTGTTTTGAAAGATAAAAGTAAAAATTTGGGGGATAGAAGGTAAAAGTAGAATAAGCCTTCTTGATTTTTTTAATTTTATTGATAGGATAAATAGCATGGGTGTTATTATAAACAGCTCGTTTGTGAGACAATCTTCTTAGTTATACACGAAGCAGAAATAATTACGAATGAAAGATCCAGGTTTTAAAGATTGATCTTCTTGATTTGTTTGTTATAATACTAATTACTACTGAACGTTAACTTCCCCGCGAAGCGTAAGCGAAGTGGGGTAATAACTTCAATTAACTCGCACTTTGAAAAGTGAATATCATACCGAAAGATCCTTTGTATTTTGCATTGGAATTTTTCGGGGGAAAATGAATTTAGACGATCCCGATGTAACGTCATAATCGGGATCTCGTCACTTATTTGAGGGTTTGATCCTGGCCCAGGATGAACGCTGGCGGCGTGCCTTAGGCATGCAAGTGGAACGAATTGGTAGCAATACTAGTGAGTCGCGAACGGCTGAGTAATAGATAGGAATCTACCCTTTGGTGAGGAATACCTCCGCGAAAGCGGGGCTAATACCGCATATGATCTTGCAGCAATGTTTGATCAAAGCGCTTAACTGCGCGCCGAAGAATGAGCCTATTTCCCATCAGCTTGTTGGTAGGGTAATGGCCTACCAAGGCTACGACGGGTAGGGGACGTGAGAGCGTGACCCCCCAGAATGGAACTGAGACACGGTCCATACACCTACGGGTGGCAGCAACCGGGAATTGTGCGCAATGGGCGAAAGCCTGACGCCGCGACGCCGCGTGAGGGATGAAGGCCTTCGGGTTGTAAACCTCTTTTGATCCCGCCGACAGGCGGGATAGAATAAGCACCCGCTAACCACGTGCCAGCAGCTGCGGTAATACGTGGGGTGCAAGCGTTATCCGGATTTATTGGGCGTAAAGCGTTTCGTAGGCGATCCAGAAAGTTACACTTTAAAGACCAGAGCTTAACTTTGGAAAGGGGTGTAATACTGCTGGAATTGAAGTACTTCGGGGCTACTGGAACTATCGATGTAGGGGTGAAATCCGTTGATATCGATAGGAACTCCAAGGGCGAAGGCAGGTAGCTAGGAGTTATTTGACGCTGAGGAACGACAGCTAGGGGAGCGAAAGGGATTAGAGACCCCTGTAGTCCTAGCCGTAAACTATGCTCGCTAGGGACGGGTTCGTAAGGATCCATCCCGTAAGCTAACGCGTTAAGCGAGCCGCCTGGGGAGTACGATCGCAAGATTAAAACTCAAAGGAATTGACGGGGACCTGCACAACCAGTGGAGCATGTGGTTTAATTCGACTCAAACCGAAGAACCTTACCCGGGCTTGACATCCCACCGTATAGTTTTTTAGAAATAAGAAACAATCTTTAAGAAATTAACGAAGGTGGGACAGGTGTTGCATGGCTGTCGTCAGCTCGTGCCGTGGGGTGTTCCCTTCAGTGGGGTAACGAGCGCAACCCCTGTCCCGTGTTGAATGATCACGGGAGACTCCCCCGCATTTTGCGGGGGGGAAGTGGGGACGACGTCAAGTCAGCATGGCCCTTATGTCCGGGGCAACACACATACTACAATGGAGCCGACAATGGGTTGCCAAGTAGCAATACGGAGCTAATCCCATCAAACGGCTTCTCAGTGGGGATAGCCGCCTGCAATTCGGCGGCTTGAACGCGGAATTGGTAGTAATCGCGGATCAGCTAAGCCGCGGTGAATACGTTCTCAGGTCTTGTACACACCGCCTTTAGAATATTTTAGGAACAACGCGCCTTGCAGTTATATTCTCTAGTAAGTTAAAGTCTTACTCCCGCAGAATGCGGGGTAGCCAAAAAAATATGACAGTCCTTCGAGGGGTAACTCTCAGGATGGAGGGTCTGAGGCAAATGACAGGGATGGAGTATCAATAGCTTGACGACTTTCGCCGGGCGGTCGGAAGGAAGTCGATTAAAAAAAGCTTTTTCATTCATGTCAGGAATAGAGAGTATAATGACCAAGGGAGATCCTAGCAAGTTGCGAAGTTATGGCTTGTTGGGAAGTCAGCATTTCCATATTAGATAGTTGACAGAATTCGGGTTTTTTTTGTACAATTAATCTGTTGACTGTTGAAGGGAAATACGTGATATTAAAAGCGGACTACATTGTTGGATTAACAGATGGAGAGGGTTGTTTTCTTGCTTCCTTTAGAAGGGATTCAAGAATTGATCTTCGTTTCTTTATCTCACAAGCAATAGGTAATAAATCTTTGCTTGAAAAGGTCCGACAATATTTTAAGATAGGTTCTGTATATCAAAAGTCCGATAGAAGCGGACATCTTCCTGCTTGGGTTTTTGAAGTTTCAAAAAGGGATGATATTTATAATATTGTTATTCCTTTTTTTGAGAAAAACAAACTCCAAGGATATAAAGCAAAAAGTTTTAACGATTTTTGTAAAATTGCAAAAGTAGTTAAAGCAAGACAAGATATACGAAAGCTTACAAAGAAAGAAGTTAATTATATAACTTTTATTAAGCAACGCATGAATAAATATTACGGCTCGCCCGGTGCGGTAAATCCGCTCGTCGGGTGGGAACGCGCAATAACTTCGATGAAGCGCAATCCGTCAAGGCAGTAAAGTTGGGGGCACCCGAATCTCGATTGAATCGAGGTAAGGTGAAACCAGCGATAAGGCTTAAGTCGTAAGTCAAGTTGCGACTTCCGACGGCAACGTCGGAAATAAATCTCGCTGTATCGGTGAACTCTAATTGACTTTGGTTTTTATTCGGATTAATCTGAATATGCAAAGTCATATGACAATACCGAGGGAACCACGTTCAGTTAGATATGAACGTGGACTCCGTAGAGACTACACGCGAGCGCCACAAATATCCAAAACTTATTTACTTGGGATGTTGCATGACGCAACCGAAAGAAAAAGCACCTATCGTATAGCCACGAAAAGTAATCTTTTTGCCAGATTTCTTTGCAATGAAATTAAGAAATTTGGATTAAGTGCCTGGTTTTACAAAGAAGGAAAAAATCGCAATCTTTGGATTGTTGAATTTTCCAAAACCTTACTTAAAGTGGTAAGAGTCAAAACCGAGCGAAATAAAATAGATTATATTCGAGGTTATTTCGACTCTGAAGGTGGGATTTCAAAAAATCTAAAAGTACGCTATTACTTATATTTTGCTCAGAAAAACAAATCTGATCTTTTAGAAGTAAAAAATTATCTTGAGGATTTAAATATCAGTTGTGGCAAGTTACACAATCCAAGTAAAAGGGTCGATCCAAATTATTGGAGATTTTTCGTAAGCTCAAAATCTTATGAAGATTTCTATAAAATTATTGGGTCAAGTCATCCAGAGAAGAAAGTTTATTTGCGGATGAAGATATAGTCCACGCCTCTCGAAAGAGAAGGAATATCGTGAACAAGGTATCCGTACTGGAAGGTGCGGATGGATCACCTCCTTTCTAAGGAGTATACGGCCCCCGCATTTTGCGGGGTTATACATCCAGTTTTTAAGGCAGTCGTTTTTAACTACCCCAGCTTAGCTGGGAGACAAAACGGAGCCCTTTTCCCCTGAAAAATTCCGACGCAAATGTTAATAGAAGTCGTTTCAAAATTCTCCGCCATTGGCGGATCGTTTTTTTTATTAAATCTTTCGGGCCCAGCGTTCGCGGGAGACGCGGATGACTTTTTCCCGGTTTTTATTACTTGATACCGGCAAGGGAAGAGTATTTGCCAGAAACGGTCGGGCAGAATGCCCGTCAACCATAAGCTTTACCGCAATTTGATAACGAAGTAGGTTTACTAAGTCATTCTCGCTAAATACTTCTGCAAATTCCTTGTGAAGAATTGCTGCATCAGACGCTCCGACTGAAAATGAAACAATTGAGCCCACGTTTCCAAGAATCGCTTTTTGTACGTCTTCCGGAATTTGAGCCATGTATTGGTTAGCAAGCATTAAATTAAGATGGTATTTCCGGGCTTCTGATAAAATCTTAATAAAACTGGTTGTGGCAAAATTTTGGAATTCGTCAACGTAAAGATAGAAATCACTGCGTTCGCTCTCCGAAATTGCAACTCTTTGCATAGCAGCCAGTTGGATTTTGGTAATAAGCATTGCACCCAAAAGAGCAGAATTGTCTTCTCCAAGTCTTCCTTGAGAAAGGTTTACAAGAAGAATTTTTTTCTCATTCATTATTTTGTCTATTTGAATTGAGCTTTTGGGACTACCGATAATTCTTCTGATTAAAGGTGAAGTAACGAACTGGCCAACCTTATTCAAAATAGGGGAAACAGCTTCTTTTTGAAATTCAAGCGGCATTTTTTCGTATTCATCTGTCCAAAACGCTTTTTGTACTTCATCAGATAGCTTTTCAACAATTTTATGGCGGAACTCTTTGTTGGTAAGAATTGTCGGTACATCACTTAGTGTTGAATTAGGGACCTCAGTTAAAGTTAAAAGAGTATTTCTCAAAATATATTCCATTCTAGGGCCCCAGGAATGACCGAAAATTTTATTGAATATGGAAACTATTCCGGAGACAACCAACTCGCTTTCTTCTTTATTCGTAACTTCGAGAGAATTTAGGATAATCGGATACTCTTTGTCTGCAGGATTAAAGTAAATTACGTCATTGATTCTTGATGACGGGATATAATTTAACAGCGTTTCGCAGGTCTCGCCGTGAGGATCGATGACTGCGATACCCCGATCTTTTTTGAGGTCGTCGATTGCCATGTTACTTATAAGAGTAGACTTACCGGTTCCTGTTTTACCGATGACCCAGATATGATGTCCACGATCGCGAGCTTTAATACCGAAAATAGAATCTTTGTTTTTGAAGGTTGTTTTTGCAAAAAAATTAATTTCTTTTTTAGACTTATTATCCGTGCTAATGGCAATTGGTAAGTTATCGGGCGGCTCGGATAAAACCGATATTCCCCAGGCAATGTTTAAGGTTTGGATTTTTTCGTTTGGTAAATGCCACAAAGTTGCCAGTTCGGCAATATTAAGAATCTGATTACCGGTTACTTTTCTACTTACTAAATTTTGAAAACCTTTGTTATTGTTGAATAAACTCTCGTTTGCTGCTGAAAACGAATTGGCGTCTGCTCTTGTGAAAACACCGAATGAGCTAATAAGATCTTTTAGAATTTTGTCGGAGTTTGAAGCAAGCCTTATCGAAACTTTAAATCCCGGATAAGAAATTTTTTCTTTAATGATACTTTGGTCCGGAAACGAGGAATAAGTACCATCGGATTTTTTAATGCCCCTCTCTAACATGTTATTTATTTTTGCTTGCCAGTGAGAGGTCGTTGCCTCAAGAGCATATTGAATAATTGCAATATCAGTGGATTCAGATCGGGATAGTATCGAAAGGATTGAAGACAAAGGATCAATTTCTTTGAATGCAGGGTATGTTGAAATCGGATAATTATTTCCGGCTTTTAGTTTTAAAGAGATTACTTTTAAGTCCTGCCTGCCGGCAGGCAGGTTTTCTTCGAAGACATCCTTTTTGGCTTTTTCTATTATAATTAAAGGATAGTTTGAAGATAACTGGGTTTCTACGAATGGAATAAGTTCATTTTCACAAGTCACCATAAATCTTATCTGTTGGTTAATAAGTCCTATTTCAAGTGATAAAGCTTGGGGCTGGGTGCCCATGAGTTTTTGGAAAAAAGAAACATAAGTCATTTGAGTCAATGCTGCAAGAAAATTCTGGGCGGATTCAGGGGTAACAGTTGTGTTTCTCGGAATTTTAAGGTAGAGCGTGGTTAGTTTTTGCATTAACTAAATTATAGCAGTAAAATTAGAAGATTTTTAGGGCCGTTGGTTCAGCGGTAGAACGCTTTCCTGATAAGAAAGAAGTGCTAGGTTCGACTCCTAGACGGCCCACAGTATTTGTAAGCAAACTAGTAGAAGTTTGAGGGAGAAAGAGTCCGTACTTGAGCCTGACTGTACCTGTTTATAAAAGCCTGATTAGCCCGATTGTTACCGGTTTTTATTTCAATTCCCCAAACCTCTTCATTCTTAGTTAATACTAAATCGATTTCAGAACCTTGCTTGGTACGCCAGAAGTTCATTTTAAAACCAAAATTAGCGTAAGCATTAGCCTTCAAAAATTCGACAATTATGAAATTTTCAAAAATGACTCGGTAGTCCTGCCGTGATTGGATAGGATTAAAATTATCAACCAGGGCGTTTCTTAAACCAAGGTCGTAAAAATAATACTTATTCATTTTTCCAATTTCATCTCTGCCAGTTTTAGAATACGGTTTTAAAGGAAAAATTATAAAGCTTTGTTCGAAAATATTTAAATACCGTCTTACAGTAACGGCATTCATATTTAAACGGTTAGATAGTTCTGAAATATTAACCAATGACCCGATTTGATATGCCAATAAGCGAAGAAGATTGAGTGCGCCGCTTCGATTTTCAATAGTTTTCAATTCAATTAAATCTTTAAAAATGACGCTATCAGCTAAATTTTTAATATAGTCTGAATTATTCGGCTGATCGACCAAATGCGGGTACAGCCCATATATCAAGACATTACCTAAAACACCCTGTAAGTCAAACGTGTGAGTTTTTTCTTTAGCATGATTTTGCAGAATATTTTCTATTATCTGGTAATTCAAATTGTTTTCTATTCCTTTTTGAAAAAGATATTCGGAAAAAGTTAAGGGATATAGGCGATATTCAAATTTGCGTCCCGCCAAACTTTCTGTCGCCCGGTTTTTTATCTGCAACGAAGAAGACCCCGTAATAATAAGGTTAATATTCGGTATTTGGTCATATATAATTTTGGCTGCCCTACCCGGATCAGATAATAAATGAATTTCATCTATAATTAATTTGACAGTCTGGCTTGGCAATATCTGTCTGTAAACAGAGATATCGTACCTTTCCAGATTTTGTTTAACTGTTTCATTGTCTACCAATAAATAATAGGCATCGGGAAAGAGTCTTTTCAAAAGAGTAGTTTTTCCCACCTGCCGCGCACCAAGTAAAATCATAATTTCTTTATAATGCCGGAAGTGCCCTAATAAAATACTGTCTATATGCCTGTTTTGTTTCATCCTATGAATAATAGTATAACTTTTCACCTATGTCAATATGTATTTAGTTATTACTAAACATACTCTAGCGAAACCTTTCTTGTCTGCGATGACGCTCGCTGTACCGATTGCATTATGGCATTCTTCCCGCACTTTAGTGCGGGGTTTCTTGAACTTTGTTATAAATTGAGTTTGGGAGCGACATTATCACTTTGCAATAACAAATTGAGTTTGGGAGTTGACGGGAGTTGAGGATCTTTATATAATACCTTTTGCCTTTTGGGTTTTAAGTTATCTTGATGAGAAGCGTAAATTCTATAACCAAAACAAACACGCAGGTTTCTGCGTGATTAAAGGTTAAGCGCCTAAATCGGATGACCCCGCTCAAAAGCGGGGTTATTTTTTTTAATAATCAATGACGGACGAGGAAAAGTATAAGGCACTTTTAGAAAAGAAGAAGAAAGCAGAAGAGAAATACAAATTTCTTTTGAGCAGGTTTCATGGAGTACCGCACGAAAGTGCCTCCGGTGAGCTTGCCTACAGCGATCTAAAAGTAGCTGAAGATTATTTAAATAGTATAATCACTGAATTGGAAGTTTTACAAAAGAATTTAGGACGCGGGCCCGAAGTTTAACTGGCTGAATGCGTCATTTGCAATGACGAGGTAGGCGGTTCGACCCCGCCCGGGTCCACTCAAAATTAGCTAGTTAATTTTGAGTGTAAACACATATTTAAGATAGAGTTTTTCGAGGTAAGCCTTTAGGTAAAAAGGGTTTACCCTGAAAAATTCTAAATTTTTTAGGGCTCTTTGACAACTGAAGAGAAAGGCCGCAAGTTAAATTAACGCAGACAGTGGATGCCTTGGTGCGACACACCTAAGAAGGACGTACATGACGGCGAAACTCGTCGGGGAGGAGTCACGATCCTGTGATCCGGCGGTGTCCGAATGGGGAAACCCACTCCCGCATTTGCGGGGGGAGGCTGTGGTAAAAATGTTCTGCGAAAGCAGAATGTATAGTCATAGCATTGGGAACCTTCCGAACTGAAACATCTAAGTAGGGGGAGGAAAAGAAATTAACAAAGATTCCGTAAGTAGCGGCGAGCGAAAACGGAAAAGCCTAAACCTCGCATGCCTTCGGGCTTTGCGGGGGGTTGTGGGACTCTAATGTGGGAGTTTTCAAGATAGCAGAACGGCATGGAATTGCCGACCATAGAAAGTGAAAGTCTTGTATGCAAAATCAAGAAAGCCTCTAGGAGTATCCCAAGTACTACGCAGTAAATTCTTGTGTAGGAATCCGGGGGAACCATCCTCTAAGGCTAAATATGAGGTCGCAACCGATAGTGAACTAGTACCGTGAGGGAAAGGCGAAAAGAAGGGCGGGACGCCCAGTGAAATAGAACCTGAAACTGTTTGCGGACAAACCGAGAGAGTGGTGAAAATCGCAAGGTTTTTACTATGATCTCGTGCCTATTGAAGAATGATCCGGCGAGTCTCCGTATAAGCGCATGTTTAACCACTTAAATGTGGGTAAGCAAAGCGAAAGCGAGTTTGAATAGAGCGATAATTGCGCTCTGCGGAGGACCCGAAACCGAGCGAGCTAACCATGACCAGGGGGAATCCCGCCGAAAGGCGGGAAGACGCCCGAACCCGTCTGGGTTACAATCCAGTGGGATGAGTTGTGGTTAGAGGTTATATGCCTACCGAGCTCGGAGATAGCTGGTTCTCCCCGAAAGGTCTATAGGGACCGTCTCGTACATTATTTTCCAAGGGTAGAGCACTGAATGGTCCCGCAATCGTAAGAAAGCGGGATCAATCAAACTCCGAATACTGGAAAAATTTGGCGGGAGACAGTCATATCGGGCTAAGCTGATATGGCGAGAGGGAAACATCCCAGATTTTCGTCTAAGGCCTCTAAATCTATCTTAAGTTTCAAAGGAAGTTTTTTCTCTCAGACAGCCAGGAGGTTGGCTTAGAAGCAGCCACCCTTTAAAGATAGCGTAACAGCTCACTGGTCTATGATAAAAAGCGCCGAAGATTTATCGAGGATTAAAGATAGTGCCGAAGACAAAGATTCCCGACTTAGTCGGGAGTGGTAGGGGAGCGTTCCGCAAACAGTGAAGCCCCGCCGTAAGGCAGGGTGGAGTTTGCGGAAGTGAGAATGCCGGAATGAGTAGCGTACAACCCCGCTGAGAATGCGGGGCGCCGAATACCCAAGGTTTCCGTCCCGACGTTCGTCAAGGACGGGTTAGTCGGTACCTAAGGTGAGGCCCGCAATTGTGGGCGTAGCCGATGGATGAGTAGTTAAAATTCTACTATTTGTTTTAAGTCGCTTGCCTGCGCAAGCAGGTTATAGCTGGGGGTTGACTGAATTGGATGCCTGGAGCCCTTCGATGAATTCAGGGTGTAAACTGTAAAGTAGTTCTGACTAGTAAATCTATCAGAACGATTAATTAAGCAGTGATACAGAGTCTGACCAAAATCGGGCAATTTCAAAGCATTCAGTTTACAAGAAAAGACTCGCAGTGAGACTTTTGACAAGCCGTACCGCAAACCGACACAGGTGGGTTGGTCGAGTAGACTAAGGCGAGCGAGAGAAGGATGTTCAAGGAACTCGGCAAAAAAACTACCCGTAACTTCGGGAGATGGGTTACCTGCTGAACCGCAAGGTGAAGTGGGTTGCAACTAAAGTTTGTTAGTCGACTGTTTATCAAAAACACAGGTCCCTGCAAAAGCGAAAGCTAAAGTATAGGGGCTGATGCCTGCCCAGTGCCGGTAAGTTAAGGGGCGGGGTGATTGGGTCTTCGGACTCTTTTGCTCTAAACTCAAGCTCCGGTTAACGGCAGCAGTAACTATAACTGTTCTACGGTAGCGAAGTTCCTTGTCGGGTAAGTTCCGACCTGCACGAAAGGCGTCACGAGCTAACAACTGTCTTGAACATTCACTCGGCGAAATTGCGATGGCTGTGAAGACGCGGCCTACTTGTACCTGGACAAAAAGACCCCGTGGAGCTTTACTGTAGTTTGGCATTGATTTGCCTATTTCGATAGTCTAGCGTAGGAGGGAGCCTTCGGGCAATCATGTAACACCTCTCGTTGGAATGGGTCAAATCTTTACTCAATCCCGCTGCATACGCGGGAGGGGAAAGTGCTAGATGGGCAGTTTTACTGGGGCGGTACCCTGCAAAAAGGTAACGCAGGGGTACAAAGGTTGGCTTACCACGGATGGAAATCGTGGGGAAAGCATAAAGGTTTAAGCCAGCTTGATAGTGAGAGCGACGGCTCGAACTAGGACGAAAGTCGGTCTTAGTGATCCCCCGCTTCTTCATGGGAAGGGCGGGGCTTAACGGATAAAAGCTACCCCGGGGATAACAGAGTAGTCGCGCCCGAGCGTCCATAGCGACGGCGCGGTTCGCTACCTCGATGTCGGCTCACCGCATCCTGGAGGTGTAGAAGCTTCCAAGGGTTGGTCTGTTCGCCCATTAAAGCGGTACGTGAGCTGGGTTCAGAACGTCGCGAGACAGTAGAATTAAGAGTCCTGCGGTCTCACCCTTTAGACGTTCAATTAAAAAGAACCAATTTAATATTTTTACTTTTTGTCCAAATTAATAAATGAAGGGATATAAATCTGGCTATATGCTGGAAAGTCTTGTAAAATGATAAAGTACTAGTATATAATCTATTTACTAGTAAAAATCTTTATTCTGAGACAATCAGCAGGAAAGACTAGATAATATGTCTTTATCAAATGATTATTTTGTTGGTTTTGTTGAAGGAGAAGGTATGTTCTATATAGGGATAGTTCCTTCGAAAGAAACAAAATCAGGCTGGCAAGTAATTTATTTCTTCAAAGTTTCTCAAAATCCATCAGGAAAAGAGGTTCTTGAAGAACTAAAGAAAAGATTATCTTGTGGTTATATTAAAGCAAATAGTCAAACTGATAAAACTGATAAATCACTAGCTTATGTCGTTCGTGATTTATCAAGTTTAAGAGACAAAGTTATTCCATTTTTTGATAAAAAACTAATTATCAAAAAAGATGCTTTTGAAAAATTCAAGAAAGTTATATTTCTTGTAGATAAAAAGGAGCATTTAAATAAAAGTGGAATCAGGAAGATTATTAATATTTCATATTCTATGAATACCCAAAAAAGGAGATTCACCGAAGAACAAATATTAAAATCTTATTTGTAATCTAGAATCCTCACAGGCCATACGCCAGAGTACGTTCGGTTTACATGAACGTACAAGATATGGTCGGACCCCCATGGTGACATGGGGAATCAACGGGAAAATAAAACTGGTTGATTCATCTTAATGATGATAACAATAATGTCGGACTCTATCCGGTACAAGCGTTGAGTCTTGAGGAGAGCTCTCCCCAGTACGAGAGGACCGGGAGGGGAGAATCCCTGGTGTGCCGGTTGTTACGTCAGTAGCAACGCCGGGTAGCTATATTCTTTTGCGATAACCGCTGAAAGCATCTAAGTGGGAAGCCAACTCCAAGATTAGGACTCGTTATAGATCCCCTGTAGACCACAGGGTTAATCGGCAAGCGGTGGAAGTGGTGTAAATCATTAAGCCTACTTGTGCGAATAGATCGAATGACTTGCGGACTTTTCTCTTCAGTTTTCAGAGAGCAAATGCTATAATACTTTTGCTGGTGCTTAGGGCGAGGTGGAACTACCCTTTTCCATTCCGAACAAGGTCGTAAAACGCCTCAGCGGGGACGATAGTTATCTGGCAACGGATCGCGAAAATACCTCAGTGCCAGCATTTTTTATGGTAAGCAAAGCTTGCTGCTTCGTGGTAAAATTTTCTTGGGTATGACCAACATTGAATATTGGCTCACAAGTTCTAAAGATGATTTTGATACCACAGAGAAACTTTTTGCTTCAAAAAAGTATAATCATAGTTTATTTTTTGTTCATTTAGCGTTGGAGAAAATACTTAAAGCAATTATTGTATCAAAAACAAATAAACCCGCGTTACCGATTCACGATTTAGTAAGACTAGCTGAAAGTGTGATTCTGAAGTTGTCAGAAGAAGAAAAAATTCAACTTGCAGAAATTTCAACGTTTAATGTTGCCGCAAGGTACGACGATTATAAACTCCAGTTTTATAAAAAAGCTACTTTGGATTACGCGACTAAGTGGATTGAAATTGCTAAAAAGTTATATTCGAGATTTGAAAAGCTAATATGAATGATGTAGTTTCGACTGCAAAAAAGTTTGTAGACGCCGTAAGACATTCGGGTGTTTTTGTATCTAACGCTTCTATTTTTGGTTCTTATGCGAAAGGGAATGCAACAAACGCTAGTGATATAGATGTTTGTATTGTTTCACCTCAATTTGGTAAGGATTATATTGGTGAAATGGTATCTCTGAGAAAAATTGCCTTAGGATTCGATTCTAGAATTGAACCTATTCCCTTAACACCTAAAGATTTAAAAGATCCTTATAGCACATTGGCTTCAGAAATTCGTAAATACGGGATTACTATCTAAATCTTGAAAATACCTCAGTGCCAGCATTTTTTATGCACAAATATTATTTTATAAATAGTGCATAACCCTCCTAAAATCGCTCTTCGAGCCGTGAACGAATAGTTAATTTTTAGGTGAGAAGTAAGATTAGGAGGGTGTTGCAGTTAATCTAATTCCTCTTCCTCTTATTGTTAGTATTTCGTATTTATCTTTTACTTTTTCTCTCAGCCGATGGACTAGTTGATCTATTGAGTGATCGGAAATTCCTTCATAATTTTTAACATCAGGGTAAACTTCTTTGCATATATCTTCTTTATTAACAATTTCATTTTTATGATTTAACAGTAAATCCAGCATTCTTTGTTCAGAAGCTGTTAGTTGCCTTGTTTGTCTATTTTTCAAATAGTCCGTTACTAATTTAGAGTTGGAATAAGCAGGTTCGCTGAAAGAGATAGAAACCATTTCTTCAAGCTGAGCTTTAAGCTTTATATTCTTTTCAGGTTCGAGTGGAATTTTGTCCCGCATGGCCAACATGCAAATTTTAACTAAAGCTGGTATTCCGCCGGTGAGGTTAGTTATTTCTTTTAATTGCAGTTTTGTTGGAGAGAAAGCAAAAGTATCGTATTCTTTTTCCTTCAAAGTCGGAATGTGCTCAACGTGTTCAGATATTAGCTGATATAGGTCATTTAAGATATTTAAATATTGTGTGTTAATCAATTTATCCGTTAAAAATACATAAGCTAGCTGGTATTTATGAGCGTCTCTTAGCCCCTTTAAATAAGAAAAAAATGGCTTGTAATTTTCATTTAAAATGCGGTCCAGTGAGTCAATAATGATAATTTTTTGCTGGGGTGAAGATTTTACTGCAATCATTAAATCATCTGGAGTTTGAAGTAAATTTGTGTCCAATAATAGTCCGCTTAAACTTCTGCCAAATCTGCTTTTGCCAAACCCCGGAGGAGCCACAATCTGTACTGATTCTCCCAGTGACAAAAACTTAAGTATTTTTTCTCTAAATTCCTCCATATACGCGTATTGTACCTAAACTGTGATCTTTTGTGAAATTGTTGTGAGGAAAAAGTCAAGTACTGACTGATTTTTTATTCAATAATTCGGCAATCGAGATTAGAAGAAGATGAAAATAGAATGTGGACAAATAGTTAATCCAAGTGATGTTGATGCGAATTCCGGTGGGACAAATAGAGTTGACCCCAGACTTGCTGGTAAAGGCTATGGTTTTGATTTATTTACTTCTTGTCCCTTAAAAGCCGATTTACCTATAATCCTAGTACCAAAAGGGTTAAAGGTTGATGATTTGATTGAATTAAGTACACGAGTTGCAAAAGACCGAATATTAAATAACCCGCCAGGGTATTCTTGTAACAGATTTGGAAGGCCGGAGTGCCCTTTAAATAGGAACAGATGAAATTACTTCATGGGAGAATATGATTTTGATCCGCTTGAAGAAAATGAAGGGTTTCGTCGGGAGCAAGCAGAAAGATTCGATTTGACTAAACCCGGTGTAAGATCTGGACAAGCTGCTCTACTTTTAAATATGGGTTTTATAACCGGAAAGCAATTTGATAGATTACTAAAAGCTAAAAATCGAGAGAGTTTTTTGAAATTAAAAGATAAGTTTTTGCAAGATGGCGGTTGAATATCTTCTATTTATACAATATAATTCTTAATTAGAATTAGAAAGAAGGTCATGAATAGTGGGTGCAAAAACGATGGCGGAGCTTCTGGCAAAAAGTTCCAATAAAATAACAGGATTTAAGGTTGGACAAAAAGTAAATTCAAAAGTTTTGGAACTAACCAAAAATTCGGTAGTATTCGATATAGGCGGGAAGAGTGAAGGAATAATAACCAAGGCTGTCTTTGATGAATCAAGAGAATTTATTAAAACTTTAAAAGTTGGAGACCTTGTTAGTACTACAGTTATAGTTTCCGAAACGCCGGATGGTATTGTTTTACTTTCACTTCGTCAAACTGCCTCAGATTCAGCTTGGAAAAGACTGGAAATTGCCCAAAGAGAGAATGAACCGATTTTGGTTACTCCAAGAAATGTAAACGATGCCGGGGTATCTATTGATTATGATAGTTTGGTGGGTTTTATTCCGTCTACGCAACTAAGTAAAAAACTATCTGAAAACTTACAGGATATTATCGGTAAACGTCTTCAAGTTAAAGTTGTTGATATAGACAAAAGCCGCAATAAAATTGTTCTTTCTGAAAAAGCCGTTTCCGAGGCGGATAATATTAAGCTTTTAGATAATGCTTTAAAGCAAGTTAAAGAGGGAGAAATATATGAAGGAATAGTTAAAAAGATTACAAACTTTGGTATTTTTGTTGAAATACCGGTTGGGATTAATAAAAAATCTTTCAAAGTAGAGGGCCTGGTTCATATCAGTGAACTATCTTGGGAGAAGATTAAAAACCCCTCTGAAAAATATAATGAAGGAGATAAGGTTAGGGTTAAGATACTTGCGTTTAGAAATGACAAGCTTGCTTTATCCATTAAGCAGGCGCAGAAAGATCCATGGCAGGATGTTGACCAAAAATATAAAGCGGAAACTAAGGTTAAGGCAAAAGTTTTAAGACATTCCGATTTTGGAGTTTTTGTCCAACTTGAACCTGGAGTTGAGGGATTGATTCATCTGACCAAAATTCCTCCGGGAACAAGGTTAAATGAAGGAGATATTGCCGACTGCTATATCGAGGAAGTAGACTCAAAAAATAGAAAAATTGCTCTGGGACTTATTTTGAAACAAAAACCAGTAGGGTATAAATAGCGTATAGTCATGTCTAAATCCCATTCCCAGTACGTTTGTCAACAGTGTGGTTATTCTCAAGTCGGCTGGGCGGGGAAGTGCCCGAACTGTGGAAGCTGGAGCAGTCTCGTAGAGACAGTAATTAGTTCAAGCATAAGTACCAGAAAAAACGGTTCAACAATTAAACAATTAAACAATAAACCAATTTCTTTATCTTCAATTCCTTCAAAGTCTACTTTACGAATTTCTACAAAAATTTCAGAACTTGATAGGGTTTTGGGCGGGGGATTAGTACCCGGACAAGTTGTTCTTTTGGCCGGAGAGCCTGGTATTGGTAAATCGACCATCTTACTTCAGTTATCAGATAATCTTGGAAATGTACTTTACGTGTCAGGTGAAGAATCCGGACGACAAATAAAAATTAGAGCGGACAGGCTAGGTATCAAGAGTAAAGGTATTACTCTGTTGGAAGAAACGGATATTGATTCAGTAAATCAGTTAATCAATGATTCAATAAATCAGTTCTCGACAGTTATCATTGATAGTATTCAAACTATGACCACGAGTGATCTTTCCGGTATGGCGGGGTCTGTGGGACAGGTAAGGGAGTGTACTTTTAGATTGGTCAGGTTAGCAAAATCTAAAAACATTCCTGTCTTTTTGGTTGGTCATGTAACCAAAGAGGGAACTGTCGCAGGTCCTGCAGTTCTTGCACATATAGTTGATACTATTTTGTGGTTTGAAGGAGACAAAACAAAAGTAGTCCGATTTTTGCGGGCTGTTAAAAATCGCTTTGGGCCGACAGATGAAGTCGGAATTTTTGCCATGGAAGAAACAGGTCTTATTTCGATGGATAATCCCCAGAAACTTTTTCTTGAGAATGGGAAAAAAGTCGCGGGAAGTATTGTGTCTTCGGTAATGGAAGGAACCAGACCGCTTTTGATTGAAGTGCAGTCTTTAGTAGTTCCAACAAAAATGCCCTATCCCAAAAGGGTTGCCCAAGGTATAGATTCGAAACGTTTTGAGCTTTTATTGGCCATATTAACCAGACGTTGTGGTCTGCCGCTGGGGGATTTTGATTGTTTTGTAAATGTTGTTGGCGGGGTCGTAGTCCGCGAGCCGGCAATAGACCTGGCCGTTTGTTTATCCCTGGCATCATCATTTTTGGATAAGCCAATTGACAATAAAACTGTTGCAATCGGAGAAGTCGGGTTATCGGGGGAAATTAGGGGAGTGGTTTTACAGGAAAAAAGAATCAAAGAAGCAAAAAGACTGGGATTTAATAATTTTATTACAAATCACGAAGCAGAGTATCTAAATCAGGCGATAAAAATTCTCCAGAAATAGTTACTAACAACCTATCCACAATAAACTTTTCAGAAATTAAGATTACAAAAAAAGCCATAACGAAGGCTTTTTGTAGAATTCCGGATACTATGGGGAGTAGACAAAAGAGAGTATTTGAGACTATAGGTTTTGACAGGGTTGACAAGGAGTGATAAACTACAAAAAAGATAAAGAGCATTGCTACCGTTGGTGTTTATATCCTTATAAAGGAAGATTTACCACGAATAGAAATGCTCTTTAAAGGTGATTTACCTAGGACAGAAATAAAAGATAAATCATATAAAGATAGATACTAAGTAACCTACTTGTCAAGGGCATTTTAAAAATATACTCTGCCTTGAGGGGAAGGGTGGTGTTTAGGGCAGGAGCACTACCCTTTCCTTGAAGGCAGAGTTTTTCTGCAAAACTTGACTTTTGAATTATCCTATAATACAATACTAATATTATGATAGATTATGAAAATTTACTTAGTCGTGATCATGATTACGCCCGCCAAGGTATATGGGGAGGGCTTTCGACTGGTGAAGTTTTAACGCCCGAAAGACGTAAGCGTAAGAGTATTCCCAGAAAACTTATTCGGGTGGCTGGAGTTCTCGCGGCCGTTGCCACGGCCTGCGGTGGTGGCGGTAAAGACAGTAGTTCAGTTCAGTGGCAGGGTTGGGATGCAACAGGTCCTTATAAAAGGGGTGTTAATGGTCCGTTTTGTCAAGGGGCGGGGGGTATTGCGGTGATTGAAATGCTTTATAATGACGGCAAACTTGATCAGCGTGAAATGATAACATTCACGGCGGCCAATGGTTACACTGGAACATTGACTTATCCCATCGCCGAATTGGGTACAGAGAAGATTGCCTCTGGCCCGATCGACTGCCCGTAAACTAGTTGGATAAAAATGCTCCATAAATATTTGCTTGTTGACAGGGGGGTTAATTGCTATAAAATACTATTAGCTTCGGAAAGAGAGTTGTTGTTTCCATAATAAGTTATGTCCGAAATTTAATTTAAACCTCTTTGAATGTTTAGGTTACTTTAATGCCTACTAAAACGTCTGTGTCAGATTCTGTCCAGAATGGTGGAGCTCCTGTTGGTGATCCTGGGATTGTTGTGGATGATAGAGTGCTTCCTGATTCGGGAATGCCGACAGAGTTTGTTGAAGGAGTTTTGGATATTGCCCAAGAGGGCTCAGGACTTCTTCGTCCCAAGTTTGCTCCCTCAGATCATGACGTTTATATTTCATCCTCCCAAATCAGAAGATTCAATTTAAGACTAGGGGACTCTGTCGGAGGAACCGCCAGAAGGCCTAAAGAAAACGAGAGATATTGGGGACTTTTAAAGGTTGAAAAAGTTAATGGTATTCCCATAGAAGAGATGAAGGTAAATCGTGCTTTCTTTGAAGATTTGCTGGCAATTTATCCTGACACACAAATAAAACTTTCGACCGGTAAAGAGCCGCTTACCCCTAGAGTTATCGACTTGATTTCTCCTATCGGTTTTGGTCAGAGGGGGTTAATTGTTTCTCCTCCCAAGGCCGGGAAAACCTGGCTTCTGAAAGACATCATAGGAGGAGTTGCTGCAAATTATCCAAACCTGCCTAGCGGCAAGGCGGGAGTACATTTAATGGCTGCTTTAATTGGTGAGCGGCCTGAGGAGGTAACTGATATTATTCGTCATGTAAGTCTGGTTACGAAAGGAGAGGGCCAGGTTGCGGCATCGAATTTTGACGAATCTCCCGAACACCAGACTAGAGTGGCAGAGCTAGCCTTGGAGCGGGCAAAAAGACTGGTTGAAGAAGGCCGAGACGTTGTCATCCTCTTGGATTCAATAACCAGGCTTGCGAGAGCTTATAACCTGGCTCTTCCGACATCGGGTAGAACTTTGTCGGGAGGGTTTGACCCGGCAGCTCTTTTTCCTGCTAAGCGGTTTTTCGGGGCAGCCAGAAAGATTGAAAATGCTGGCTCATTAACAATTATCGGCACAGCTTTAATTGAAACAGGTTCCAGGATGGACGATCTTATCTATGAAGAATTCAAGGGAACCGGCAATATGGAACTTCATCTAACCCGGAAACTTGCAGACAGAAGAATATTTCCGGCAATTGATGTAACAAGATCGGGTACCCGCCAGGAGGAACTTTTATATGGAGAAAAGATCTTGCCCAAAATTCATATGGTCAGGCGCGGACTTGAGCTCGTGTCTGAAGACGAGAGAACGGAAACACTTCTTGAGCGTCTCAAAAAAACCAAAGACAATATGGAGTTTTTAGAAACTCTCAATAAAGGTTAGACGCAAATTTGACCCTGGGTGTTTCATATGATATCTTCATTAGCGTGGATGATACTTTTGAGCGGATTATAAATACACTCACGGAAGTAAAACTTTTTTTTAGAGAATTAGGCCTTTATTTATTTAAAACATTTAATTTTCGGTTTCTTCAATTTGAGGAAAGAAAGGGAATTTTTGTAAGTTTTTTGTATAGAAAGCGCGGTAAAATGGCAAAACGCTTTGTCCATTCCGGAATGGCGGGTCTTGCAGCCTTAGGTGTAATTATAGCTCCTTCTGTTGCCCAGGAATTTCCGGGAAGGTCGATTGATCCCTGGAGTGTGCCGTCGCCGTCGGCAATTCTATCTTCATATACTCAAGATCCCAACACTTCAACAATAGTTTCCGACAAGGTCCGGGATAAAATTATGGAGTATAAAGTTAACGAAGGAGATACTTTAAGTAAAATCGCCGAGAAATTTGATATTTCAGTCGATACAATTATTTGGCAAAATGACTTGCCCGGCAGAAACGCCATAAAAGTCGGCCAGGCACTTGAAATTCTTCCTGTTACAGGAATTTCCCACGTAGTTAAAAAAGGCGATACTGTTTATTCGATTGCAAAAAAATACGACAGTTCCCCCCAAGCTGTAGTTGACTTTCCTTATAATGTTTTTACTAACGATGAAACATTTGAGCTTGCCATAGGTCAGACTGTTATAGTTCCGGATGGGGTCAAGCCTGCTCAGCTACCTTCGCAAGCTGTTGCCAGAATTAAACAAACTACACCGAATGCCGGAACCGTTGTTGCTTCAGGAAATTTTGTTTGGCCTACAAACGGTGTTATTACCCAGGGATTTTTCTGGTATCATAAAGGAATCGATATTGCCAATGTTTCCCTGCCAGCTGTTCTGGCTGCAGACAGCGGTCGTGTCGTTGTTGCTGGATGGCCCGACAACGCCGGTTATGGAAATAGAGTTGTTATTGACCATGGAAACGGATTTAAAACTTTGTATGGACATTTATCCAAAGTCTATGTAGTTTCCGGGCAAACCGTAAATAGGGGGAGTGCAATCGGGCAGATGGGTTCGACAGGCCGATCAACAGGAACACATCTCCACTTTGAAGTTATACAAAACGGGGTTTACCTCAATCCGCGAAATGTCCTAAGATAATTTAATTTTTAATCAATATCACGATATACTTGTAATTACATAAACCTGTTGTCTAATGACTAATGACTAGCACGGGCCCATAGGTAAGTGGTATACCGTACCCTTCGCATGGGTGAGTCGCCGGTTCGACTCCGGCTGGGTCCACACAATGTCCAATCACAACGACTCACACAATGTCATACACTACCTGGCCACAGTTGTCTGGTCTATAATAAAAGGGATTGCTAGTTCATCTATTTGGATAATTATTGGTGCAGCCGGATTTCTAATCTTTCAAGCCAAAAAGTCTCCTTACGATATTATTCTAGGTTTACCTTTAATATTAATCGGAGCAGGAATGACAATAAATAATCTGGCGAATATTGTCTACAGTGTTTTTTCTCCCCAATATAACCGTGGAGTGTGTATAATCTGTAAAAGATAATGTACCCGAGTCAAACCTCTTTAATACCAGTGACTGTTTCTTTAGCAAGATTTGTTGAAACAAATGGTTTATCTGCTTTTGGCAACAACTATCCGTATTGGTATTTAGGAACTACCCCGTTTAAATTTCTGACAGGTCCGATTTTACCTAATTTGATAGTTATATTGCATAGATTATTCTCCAATATATCATTATTTACTATTACGATAGCTATCTTGGCTATCAGCTTTCTGCTCTCTGCTGTTGGCTGGGGGATACTGATAAAAAAAATCCAAAATTCAAAATCCCTGTCAATAATTGTACTTCTACTTTTAATATTTCCCTGGAGATATTTAGCCGCTTTTTCTTTAGATGAAGGGTCAGTAACTATTGCCAGAAACCTTTTGCCTTTTTCTTTCTGGGCTATTTGGAAACATTTTGAAAACAAAAACAAAAAATCATTTTTTATCGCTTTATTTACTTCTTCTTTTCTTTTGCTAATAGATACTAGTATTTTGCCAATTTTGTTTGTTGGCATAACGGCTCTAATACTAACTAAATCTTACACTAACAATAGCTTTGTAAATATATCAAAATATGTAAAGGTCTCATTCGTGTTAGCTGTTAGCTCTTTGCTATTAATTACTGTTTGGTATACCCCCTCTTACTGGCTAACAATCTTAGCCAATCCTTCGATAGGGGGAGTAACCGGCCTAAAGGTAATACTTCGCATTCTTGATATATTAAGAGGTAGTTTGCCATCCTTTTTGGCTGTTTTTGTGGTTTATTTTTCCGGTAAAATTGGAAACCGGTTTTCAGTATTCATTCTTACCTGGCTGTTTGCTTTTTCTTTTTTAACTATTTTTCGGTTCTTTGGTGATCCTGATTTCTGGATGGACTGGACTGTCTGGCTCTACGAGATTGAAATTGGAATAGCGATACTGATCGCTAATAATTTTCAATTAATTCGTAAATCGTCTTTTGTTATTGCTCTTTTACTACTGCCTTTTACCATTACTTTATATATTTACGCGAAGATAGACAAACCTAATCTAATTTCAAATAAATTACCGCAAGGTATTAGAAGTTTGGGTGAGATTAATATGCTTGCTAAGAATGAAACTGTTTTTCTATCCGGTTCGACTGTTTTTTGGGCGGATGCTTTATATGATATCTATCAACTTAGGGGAGGGGTAGATAGAGTTGCGGTAAATTCTGATTGGAATAGGGCAGCCTATGAGCTAAGAGAGGGAATTAGCTCCGATTCTGCAAAGAGTTGGTTCATAAAACTGGATATTTCGTATGTCCTTGTTCATGGTCCAACGTCAAAGGAGTATTATCAGGATTTTAAAAATATAAAAAAGTGGGAAAGTATCGGCAGTAAAATCTGGGAAAAAGATGGTGATACAATTTACGCGGTAAAAACGGTAAAATAAGATTTCTGACTTATTATACTCTTGATCTTTGTCTCCATATAAGTATAGTATCAAGATATAGTGGAGAAACGTAGTTTTACAGACAATTTTCTCAATAGTTATTTTAGAGTATTATTTGTTCTAGCTTCATTTGTATCTGTATTTATTGCAGTTATTATTTATATTAACTCGATCAATAGATCAGAAGTTGTATTCAAACGCGAGATGCTTAATAGGCAAGTTGTTTCTGTTCGCTCAGCAGCAAAAGTAATTGAAGAATTTTTTAAGGCACAAGAGCAGAAAATAGCGTTCATAGCGTCAATTCCGGAAATAAAAAATCCCGATGATCCAAATATAGCAAATATTTTAACTGATGCGCAAAAAAGTCTTCCAATTCCTATTTCCGACATTGTCAGATTTGATGCTAACGGCGATTCGGTCGCAAGAGGTTCGGGAATAACCCAGGTTGATAATGTTTCTGATAGGGAATATTTCTTGTGGGCTAAAGATCCTAAGAATAAAGGTAGTATTTTCTACTCAAATCCTTTAATAGCCAGAGGAGGCAGTGAAAAAGGAAAATTAGCAATGGCAATAGTAACACCTGTCTATTCAGGAAATAAATTTACTGGTGTACTTTTAATGACAGTTTCTTTTGATAATTTCGGTCAATTATTTATAACTGATCTTAAGATTACTAACGGATCCAGGTCCTTTGTAGTTAACTTACAAGATGGAAGTTTTATTTTTCCTGCTATAAATTCTTGGAAAGATTCGGCAGATTTTTCAAAAAATCTTAGCAGTATGGCCAAAGAACAAGAGGGTGTGGGTATTTTTTTAAATAATCTGATAGCATACCATATAATTTCTTTAGGCGATGGAAGTCAGTTTTGGAGTTTGGTTATGGTAATTTCTGAAAATGAAACACTTTCTTTATTTAAGTCCGTTAATCTTAATTTTATAAATTTTCTTATACTCGTAATAGTGATTATATTGACTTTACTTGCAATACTAATTTTGGCAATAAGGTTTGGCCAAAGGAATTCATATTTAAGAGGTTTTGTCGACGGACAAAACTACCGAAAGGCTAAATAATTATAATGTCGTATGATTTTGCGGAAAGTCATCATCATCATCATCTTGAAGAAGGTTTAAAGCTCGCCTTTAGAGGACTTATTCCTATAACTTTACTTATCGGAGGAATTTGGTTACTGTCTTTAAATGTGATCTTTTGGAGTATTATTATTGGACTTCCATTAATATTAATAGGTACAGTTTTTCTTATATATACATATGATGAGGTCGTTAGTAAAAATATTCTTTATGACTTTAATAAAAAGGTTCCTTGTTCTATTTGTGGTAGACTTACTCCGGTAAATCCTAACATCTCAATTGAAGATGCTGTTTGCCTTTATTGTAGAAAAGATATAACTGCCGGTAACTTTTCACAAAAGATTTAAAACTTCTATATTTTTTTCCTCTAGTGATATTTGGTTAAATTAGGCTCTTGACAGACGTTATCCACTTAATGTTAACATTCAACTGTTAACATTAACTGCCATGCCGACTAAATTAACCCAAAGCACAATAGAGGCATTAATTCAAAGGGTTATTAATGGTGAGTCAGTATCTGATGTTTGCAAGGATGCAAGAATATCAAGAGTTCTTTTCTACCGTTGGCTAAAAAGATATGACATCCTCCTCCCGCAATTGCGGGGGGTTTCACTTCTAAAAGAGGATGACATATCAGGTTCAATTCATCCCCGCCCTGAGCAGGGTTTTCTTGAACTCCGTTATAAACAAAAGGGAAGCGTATTTATTCAGAAACATAGAAATTTAACTCCAACAGAAAGATTAAAGATAATTAATGAAGTATTAAATGAAAAAGAAAGTATTTGGGAAATAGCCAAAAAATACAATATATCCCGAATTACAATATATAAATGGTTAAAAAGATATAATAACGCCTCGATAGATAAGAAAAATACTATTTTTGAATCGAAAATTCCTCAGATAGATGAGTATTATAAACAGACTCCGGACAAATACGAAAAAATGGTCTTATCTCTTGTTAGTGAACACCCCGAGTGGGGAATAAGACGCTTATTTAATAATGTTCCAAGGATTGGAAATATACCAACAGTTGGACGTCATGGTATTCAAAATGTCTTAAGACGTAATAATTTATCAACTTATCAATCGCGCTTAGTTTATGCCCAAAATGAAATAACACCTTTAACAAGATTAATTTCTAACACTCTTAGTTTTTTCTCAAGGTTCTTTACTATTCAATATACGATTCGAGTAAGAATAATAAACTTTTTCGGCATAGCCTTTTTATCCTCTTTAGTGACTTTAGCAACTTTGGGTATAGGGTCTATATTTTTCAGTTCTTTTAGTTCATCAAGCGGTATAAACATAATTGGACTTATATTTGCAACATGTGCTTTGTTTATGGGTTCGATATTTTTTATTTACTCTATCAAATACTATCTTAGTCTTGCTGTAGTACTATCTTTCAATCAGAGTGAAACGGTAAAAGAGCAAGAGAGTAAAAGTAAGGCGATGGGTTTAAAACCCAACCTTGATA
>Ga0154916_129_pt1 | contig 7454 bp, 8 predicted proteins | sample RifCSPhighO2_01_FD_105885 | JGI IMG/M metagenome (GOLD analysis project Ga0154916, IMG submission 105885) | Candidatus Woesebacteria bacterium RIFCSPHIGHO2_01_FULL_39_28
AAGCAGCCAGCTCAACCAAAGTACAAGCTTCGAACCGCGCAAACTTAGCCTCTGATAGAAAACATGGAAGTTTTGCTAAAACAACATTTTAATCAGATAGATTTAGACATCCGGAAGAAATCTCCGGGTTATTCCCGTTTTATGGACCAAAAAGTTACTCCAGACGTTCTTCGGTTCGTTTCCGACTGCATCCTTTCCCGTACAGGTAAAAAGTTGGGACAGGTTTTCAGTGCCCCAGAAATTGAGCATTCACAATATTTTAAAAAAAATGTTGCAAGAGAATTTGGTAAACCAACGCCAGGCGAGAAAAGCACAGACAGCGAGTACGATAAGTGGCCATCCCAAATAATACAGACATTACGTTTCGCGGGTGTGATTAAGGAAAAGAGCAAGGCAGGACATGCCGTTGGGTATGTAGTAGTCAGGCCGGATATCCTGGGATACATCGCCGTTCGGTCGCAGAATGCTTATGCATTCCTTTTTCACTATATTGTTAAGTTACTTACAGACAGTGGGTTCTATGGTCACATTGAGCAATATCGAGATCGCTATTTTGCCGGGTCTTTGGATAAGACAGATTTTTATGAATTAAAACAACGCTTCGAGAGTTTTATTATTGGGCATACTCAAATTAAAGGAAAGTATGAACCGCGCAGAATTTTTCCCAAAGTGTTCAATATTTTGGCCTCAGAATATCGTATTCCAGGCAGTATAGGTGGAATCATGAGTAAGTTTCCATTTATGACGAGTGACCTCGTATACAACCGAGTAAATGTGCGCGATAAAAAGAAGCCTAAAAGCGTTTCTCGACAGGAACAACGAAAAGCCCTAAGTGCGCGTCAAGATCCAGTGCAGAGAATGGCCGCTGCAAAAAAGAGAGTAAAGGAGCTACACTCACAGTCCGAGGTGCAAGATCAGTGGGCAAAAGGTGAGGCCACTCAGGTTCACCATATATTCCCTGAAAATGAGTTTCCCCAACTTGCGGATAAATTGGAGAACTTAATACAGCTAACCCCAACTCAACATAACACAAAAGCACATCCTCACAACAAAACGGGAGTGATCGACCGAGACTATCAGTACGTTTGTTTAATGGAAAAATCCCACAGCATCGAGGAATCCATTAAAAAGGGCGAATTTGATTATTCGCCGGAATCATTTATTGGTGTAATAAACACCGGTCTCAACCAAAAACTTCCGTACAATACCTCTTTTGAAGAAATACGCGCTGCCATCAAGGGCACTTATCGTAATTAGCGTCTAACCCCAAAGAAAAAGACTGAATTATTATCGATGTTGAGGGATCTGGTGCCGTGATTCCTAGCTACTTTATAGAATTCAGTAAATTCTTCTGTCCCAAAATAGTCTAGATCTTTCTCTGTTACCGTAACCCCGTTTCTTTTCGGGGTAAGAACCGCAACAGAGCCATCAACAAGCGTATTTTCTGGCAAGAATGAGGCTCGTGGGGCATAAGTCAGATTTGGCACCAAAACACTATTTTCTTTGTTCAAGAATTTTGAGATGGATAAGCCGGCAAGCGAATCTACATAGGAATCGTAATTTGGGATATCCAGTATTTTATTTCGTCCAATATTCCTTGATTTTAGCACTCTTATCCTGCCCTTGTTTTTTGTTATTTTCTTAGTAATTTGTCGGTCTCGGTATGAGGTAAAGATATTGAATTGGAGTTTTTTGGCGACGGAATCAAAGAACTCGTTTCTATAAACTAACCAATAAGGGAAATCTTTTGAACAAATATAAGACTGATCTCTGTATCCAATTTCGTTTTTTACGTAAGACTCGACGAGGGTCCTTGTTCCTTTGTTGCAAGTATTGATCATTAGGCTGATTGTCTCAATCTTTACACCCTTGAATCCTTTTTCGCCATAGTCTGTGATTTTTTCGATTGCAAAAGATGAGGCCAGCTCTCTGGTCTTATTGAATTCTGGGGCCGAGAGGAAGCTTTTTGGGATAATCAGACCGACAGTATTTCCTAGCTGCAAGGCTTTCTCTATAAAAAATGAGAACAGGTTGTTTGTTTCAGTGTTATATTTATTTTTTTTATAGGTATTTAGAAGCTCTCTATTTTCAGATATATCCCCAAACGGAGGGTTTCCAATAACAATGTCGTATCTTTTGGATTGATTGAACAGATCAGTTTCCCCATACAACAGAAAATCAGCATTAGTCAAATTTATTCTGATGTTTTTTGGAGGATTAAGTTTGTTAAGTAGAAGTTTTAATATTTCTATTGCATTCCTATCAATATCAATAACATCAATTTCAACTTCTTTAACGGCCTTATACTTCTCAATGAGAAGAGGTAGAAAATTTCCTGCCCCAACCGATGGTTCTAATATTGAAAGACTCTCAAACTTCGAAGCATCAGGGAGATCTTTTACTATAGTGAAGCAGATATCCTGTCGAGTGTAGTAGGCGGCATGCCGCAGGCGGTGAGCATTTGAAAGCTCGACGATTTTTACTAATTCAGGATAGCTCAGGTCTTTTATATTCTCTACGATAAATTCTTTTAGATTTTCATCAACATCAAGCCTTTCTTCCATAATAAGCTTTTTTATTTGGATTTCATTTTTTTCCGTCCTCTTGAGCCTTAAGATAGTATTTTTTGCTATGCCCCTGAATATGATCGTCGGCACAGCCTCACCAAGAGATTGCCGGATATTTATTTCTTCTTTTTTAAGAATTTTTCTTTTCTCTTCGCTTGGTAAATTATTCAGTTCGCCTAATGGGGCTGATACCCAGTTGAAAGAGTCAGGTACTGACATCATTCTCATCAATTCCCTAATACTAAAGACCCTATTATCTCTGGGGTGAATAGTGGCTTGGCTGGCAAAGATGTCGTTTCTTGTGTGGACGCAAGGAGCTACTTTGTCCCAATAACAACGTGAATATTTGTCGCCATTCTTGTTTTCGTTATGCACGATTTTCCCATTTATTATCTGGTGGGGGCGTCTTTTAGGATCGGTATTGTCGAATGCAGATTGCCCTTCTTTAATTGTTTCAACCCAAGGAATCATGTGCGTGGCATAGGGGCGAAAATTGTGATAGATATCGTTTTTGTCAATCTCACTCATTATCTTAAGGGGTGAGAGATCTCCTATAGCATCGCGTAAGGTACCCCCGTATTTTAAGGGGGGCATTAGATCAAGAGGTGTGACTTCTTGAATATTTTTCCTGACCCCAATTACTAGTGTCCGTGTTCTGCTTGATGGGTTACCATAATCTTTAAAGTTGATTACTTGGTAGTGGATGTTGTATTTACCACCAAGATTAACCTCGATTGCCTCTCGAATGTTCTTTTGTTTTTTGTCGATATCAGTACAAAGTGTGGAAAGGAAGGCTCGTACATTTTCAAAAATAAAGACTTTCGGCCTGATTTCATCTACAAGCCGTATTGACTCAACAACAAGAGAGTTTCTTGCCAGCTCATTTCCTTTCTTGTGGTTAGCAACTGACATACCTTGGCAAGGGGGTGTAGCCAAAACAACGTCAACTTCTTTAAGTCCTTGTCGTGATTTCCAAAGATCAATTTCTGAGAATATTTTTTCTTTCGCAGATTTTTTAGTAAGATCATCAGCTATGTATCCGCTTGAATAGAGACATTTATTATTGTGTTTTTGTACCTCCAATCTTCGGCTGATTAATTCAACCGTTGCAACACAATCAAAACCCTCTTTCGAGAAGCCATAACATCCAACGCCAGCGCTACTAAATAGACTTATATAAGTCATTTTGTTTTGTTGTTTTTTCATGGAGTCAGAGAGTTCTAATTATTTTTTCGACCACACCCCGGACCTCAACCTTTTTTCTGAAAAACGGTCGCAGGTTTTTATTTGCCGGCTGAAGCCTAATTTTGTCTTTTTCTCTGAAAATCTTTTTAAGAGTCGCCTGGTTATCATCTATGATCGCTACTACAGTTTGACCGTTGTCTGCTGTTGGTTGAGAGCGGATGACAACAATGTCACCATCAAAAATCCCTTCCTCTATCATACTATCGCCCCGAACACGAAGAGCATAGTGTTTCCCGGACGGGGAAATTTCTCCTTGGGATAGGCTAACCGTTTCGCCTTTTAGTTCTAGGGCCTCGATCGGTTTACCCGCAGCGATGCTACCGAGTATTGGGATTTCAATATTTCTTATTTCTTTTTTTGGTGAGAGAGCCCTCGGCTGATTGCGCACCTTGTAAATCAGACCTGCCGCTTGGAGTTTTTTTACATGATGATGTGCGGTCGAAACAGATGATAGGCGTAAGTGCTTTTTTATCTCCTCTAAAGAGGGGGCGTAGCCCCTTTTCCCACTAAAAGATTTTATGAAATCGATAACCTGTTTTTGTCTTTTTGTAATCATTTTGTTTCGACTTGACCTTCGATTCATTTTCGATTATACTTCAATTGTAGCAAGATGATATTTATTGTCAAATGTTTAATCCACAGAAACAAAAGCAGGAGCCACGTCAACGGTGAGCTCACAGGATACACATTAAACAGTTGGGGAAAGGATAGTGGTATGCCAAAAAAATATATACGAAATGCGGGCAAACAATGGTCACCTGCAGAAGAAACTCGACTCAAAGAGCTCGCCAGAGGTAATACTCCAACGAGGGTTATCGGTTTAAAGCTTGGCAGGCCAGTCGCGGGAGTTAGAGCCAAGGCAAGCGATAAGGGGATTAGTCTGAAGCCAACAAACCAGCGCCCTTACGGTAAGAAATAGTTTCCTATTCTTAACAAGAAATCGGCTTTTGGCCGGCGGGTCCTCCGCAGCTCATGCAAAGGGGGATTTTTTGTTATGATTGATTTATGATAGAAAACATCGAAAATTTGCCAGACGAAGAAATTCGGATTGCTGCAATAGCTTTCGCGAAACATAACAAAGAGAAAATAGCTAAGGAGCTCACTGATCCGGCCATCTACGCACCGAGCAAGTTTCTTGTTTCAGTTTTTATGGCAGGGTCGCCGGGCGCTGGTAAGACAGAGTATTCAAAGCGTTTAATTGAAATTCTGGAACAGAATAAAGAGAGGCGGGTTATCAGGATTGATGCCGACGAAATCCGACCTAGGATGCCAGGGTACACGGGCTATAATTCTCATCTTTTTCAAGGGGCCGTTTCATTAATTGTAGAGAAAATCCATGACCTAGCCTTGCATAGAGGACAGAATTTTATTTTCGATAGCACGTTTTTCAAGTATGATAAAGCTGCCGATAATATCAGACGTTCATTGGGAAAAACCCGAATCGTGTTTATTTTCTATTTATATCAGGATCCAAAGGTCGCTTGGAAGTTCACAGAAATTAGAGAAAAGAAAGAGGGGAGAAATATTCCTAAACCAGCTTTTGTCGAACAATTCTTAGGCGCGAGAGAGACTGTGAGTCTTATTAGAAAAGAGTTTGGAGAAGAAGTGATGATTATTTTAGTAAAAAGGGACTTTGAGAAAGATACGATTGATGCTTTGTTCGAAATAAGGCCCGGTGTCACAATTGACGATTACTTAAAAATCAGCTATAATAAGGAGGAATTGGAGAGTATATTATGAAATTTTCTAGTTTCCTCAATTTCTTCAAAAAGACAGATGAGCAGGATGAGTCTGGGCGGTTTTCGGACTTTTTCCAGAATGCATCTGCGGCGCAAAAAGAAAAGGTCTTTCGGGAGGCGGCCAGAAGGGCGAACGAGGATCAGAGGGCGCTGTTAAAGAAATCTGAACTTGAGCTAAAATCGAGATAACAAAAAGCACCGAAAGGTGCTTTTTGTAAGAGGGACCAAGTGGAATCGGCTTCTGGCCGTTTTTTTGTTATAGTTTTATTATGGCTCGATTTTTTGGGAAGCAAAGCAGCTATTTGCTGCGCGGCGATTTCAGGAACTACTTGATTGGCAGCCTCTTGCTACTGTTTCTTTTGCTGCTCTTGTATCTTTTTTTGAAGTTCGGGCTTGTTCGGTCTATTGGAAGCCCAATGGTCGCCCTGATTTTGGTGGGTGCGCTTATAGTCATAGTTAAGGCCGCGGGGCCGTTATTAGATTTTTTCTTCGGTAAATCGCGCAAATTTCATCATGGCTGGGGTGGCGAGGTTGATATCAAGAACGAGCTCAAAGGGCTGTCTGATGATTTTTCGGTTTTTCGTTCCATCCGGTTCGGCAACAGGGGAGATGTCGATTTGGTAGTGGTTGGGCCGACAGGCGTGTTTGCCGTCGAGGTAAAATCACATCGCGGGAATATCGGTTTCAACGGGCGATACCTGACGAACAACGGGCGGCAGTTTGACAAGGATTTTTTGGGCCAGGCAAAAGGAGAGGCGCTTCAAGTGAGCGACTTTTTGATGAAGAAGTTGGGTGTGAAAATTTTCGTGAAGCCGATTTTGGTTTTCGCCAATTACGCCAAAATGAATTTCGGTACTCGTCCAGTCAGAAATGTCTTTGTCGTTGGAAAGCCTTTCTTACTTAATCTGGTTCAGCGTGAGCCGAGGGCAAACTATCCAGTCCCAATTCAGAAAATCGAGGACGCTCTGAAAGAACTAACAAAATAAATTTCCTCTCTCACCCACCTGCCCCTCCTCCGCGGACTAACATTCTCACATTCTTGAGAATGTGAGAATGTCCGCTAGCGAAAATCTCCCCATCCCAGCCACGTGGTCTAATTCGTGCGAATAGGCGAATAGTTCCTCCCACCCTCCCATCCCCTCACGCTGACCAATTCGCGCGAATTGGCGAACCGCCGAAACGGCTCTGCGGCCTGCCCTGAGCGCAGTCGAAGGGTTGAGCCGTTTTTTGCTATAATAATTGTATGAAGATCACGAAGCTTGGACATTGCTGTTTGGTTATCGAGGACCGAGGGATCAGGATTTTGACCGATCCGGGGAGCTGGACGACCGCGCAAAATGAGGTGCGTGATATTGATGCCGTGCTTATTACGCACGAACACGCAGACCACCTTCACGTTGATTCCGTAAAAACTATTCTCAAAAACAACCCCGTGGGCAAAATCTACACGAACAAGGGAGTCGGGAAGATTTTGGAAAAAGAGGGGATTGCTTTCGAGCTATTGGAGCATGGCCAGTCGAAAACAGTCGGGGATGTGTCAATTGAGGGACATGGTGAACTGCACGCGCCGATTTATCCCACAGTCCCGCAGGTCATCAACACCGGTTATTTTATTTCCGGCAGATTTTTTTATCCCGGCGACGCGCTCTATAATCCCGGCAAGCCGGTTGAGATCCTGGCTCTGCCCGTTGCCGGCCCGTGGGTCAAGATCGCCGAAGCAATTGATTATGCCAAAGGGGTGAAGCCAAAGATCGCCTTTCCCGTCCACGACGGCATGCTCAAAATTATCGGCCCTTTCCACGCCGTACCCGCGTCAGCCCTTGCCGCGGCTGGAATTGAGTTCAAGGTTCTCCCCGAAGGCCAGGAAACAGAATTGTAAAATAAATTTTCTCTCTCACCCGCC
>Ga0154916_136_pt1 | contig 5566 bp, 2 predicted proteins | sample RifCSPhighO2_01_FD_105885 | JGI IMG/M metagenome (GOLD analysis project Ga0154916, IMG submission 105885) | Candidatus Woesebacteria bacterium RIFCSPHIGHO2_01_FULL_39_28
TACAGAGCACGCCAGAAGGTACTTAATTTTGGAAGGAGTTCATCCTGGCTCAATTTATGTCACAGGCTCTCCTATGGCTGAGGTACTGGAGTATTTCAGCGATAAAATTAATAAATCTTTAATATTAAAAAAACTTCAAATCTCACCAAGGAAATATTTTCTGGCCAGTATTCAGAGAGAGGAAAATGTCGATAGCAAAGGTAATTTGGCCAGCCTGATGAGTTCTCTAAATCGTGTCGGAGTACTTTATAAGCTTCCGATTATTATTTCCCTTCACCCTAGAACTAAAAGAAGAATGGAGGAATTTAAAATAAAGCCGTCGGCCTTTTTAAAATTTAGTAGACCTTTTGGTTTTTTCGATTATAATAAACTGCAAAAAGAGGCTTTGTGCGTACTATCGGATAGCGGTTCGATTCAAGAAGAGTCTTCTATATTGGGTTTTAAAGCAGCTCAGGTGAGAACTAGTTCGGAAAGACCGGAAGCTTTCGATACCGGCTCTATTATATTAACAGGCTTTAACGAAAATTCTATTTTAAACGCCATTGAGCTTCTTTTAGGCCTCGATAGAAAAGGTGAAGAAATGATGGTGCCAAAAGATTATCAAGTTAAAAACGTTTCCACAAAAGTAGTAAAGCTTGTAATGGGTCTCGGATCCATAAAAAAGTATCACACCGGAAATCTTGCAAATGATGAAAAGGAGGATTCATAGTATTACAACTTCTTTATGAAAAAAGCCGAAAAAGTAAGATATGTTCTGGGAATCCATTTTGGGCACGACTCTTCGTGTTCTTTGGTCAAGGACGGAAAAGTTATTGCATCTGTTGCAGAAGAAAGATTTACACAATCCAAACATTACAGCCTTCCTCCAATAAGAGCACTTAGTTATTGTTTGAAGTCTGCCGGCATAACAATGAAAGACGTTGATTTAGTAGTCTTTCCTTCTATCGCAAGACTAATGGAGCTAGAGGTTCTTTTGAATCTCCAAAAACAGCCTTGGGTACCCAAAGGAGATAGCGGAATTGCCAAAGACCTTTCCTACTACATCAGGTACTTTTTGATAGAAACAATCAGACTTCTTCGAAAAAAACTGGTCGAGCTACCGACATATGTCAAAAGATATGACGCATCAGGGAAAGAAGTTCTTCATATTGAACACCACTTAGCCCATGCAGCATCTTGTTACTATACTTCAGGTTTTAACGAAAAAGCTTTAGTTATTACTGCAGATGGTTCTGGAGATGGGCTTTCTACAACAGTTTGGGTGGGTGAAAAAGGAAGGCTTTCACCACTACTAAAAGTGGGAAGGGAGGGGTCTTTGGGTGCTTTTTACGGAACAGTGACAGAGGCCTTGGGCTGGATAGTTTCAGATGGAGAGGGTAAGACGATGGGCCTAGCTCCTTACGGCAATACTAGGAAGACAAGAGGGAAATTGAATTTTATATGTCCTCATTATGAAAAGGGTAGGCTTGTAAAACCATATAACTGGGGGTGGCCGGCCGAGTGGAAGGATGAGTCGGCCGACCATTGGCATTTTTCGGCTGCCGATAGGGTAAAAGAACTCGCCGAAAAATATGGAAATGAAAATATTGCCGCAGAAGCCCAGAGGCTTCTAGAAAGAGAACTTTTAGCTTTTGTTAAATATTGGAAAGATAAAACTGGCCTTAAGCGTGTAGCGGTCTCAGGGGGAGTTTTTTTGAATGTTAAGGCAAACCAAAGAATTTTAGAAAGCAAAATTTTCGATGAATTTTTCGCTTTTCCAGACGCAGGAGATTCAGGGGTATCCGCGGGAGCCGCTTTGTACGGCTATTATTTGAAAAATCCCGGAGCCAAGATAGAGAGATTGACTAATACATATTGGGGTCCCCTCTATACAAACGAAGAGATTGAGAAAGTACTGAAGGTAAGGAAACTTAAGTATAAAAGACTGCCAACCAGACAGATACCTAAAGAAGCTGCTAAGCTTTTAGCGCGTGGAAAAATTGTTGGATGGTTTCAAGGAAGAATGGAGGCGGGGCCACGAGCTTTAGGCAGCCGCTCGATTTTGATGGACCCCAGGAAAGCTGAGAATAAAGATATAATTAACGCTACGGTTAAATACAGAGAAGCATTTCGCCCTTTTTGTCCCTCTATCCTGGAGGAGGCTGCTTATGAGTATTTTGAGGATGCAGAAAAGGCTCCTTTTATGATTATCTCCTTTGATGTTAAAAAGGGGTACGAGAAAAATATTCCAGCAGTTACTCATGTTGACGGGACTGCTCGTCCGCAGACCGTGAATAAAAAGCAAAATCCTCTGTATTATGGATTAATTAAGGAGTTTGGAAGAATAACCGGAGTACCGGTGCTTTTGAACACCTCATTCAATATTAAAGGAAAACCGATAGTCTGTTCTCCGGAGGATGCAATTAAATGCTTTTATGATACCGGAATTGAGTATATGTTTTTGGGCAATTTTGTCCTAAGAAAATGAAGAATTTTAAAAACAGGAGTTTATTCATCTACGGTTTTTTTCTCACTTGTCTAATAAGCATTGCATACTGGAAAATTTTTTCTATATTTTATCAACAGGATGAGTGGCTTACTTTCGGAAGGGGACTTGTTGTTGATAGTGTTTATGATTTGTTTGCAGGACGCAATATTTTTCAGATTCTTCTTGGAGAGGGTCGCTTTATTCCGTTTGTTATTGGAAACTCTTTCTTCAAATACTTTCCATTAAATGCAATGCCGTTTGCCCTCTTAAGTTTACTTTTTCATTTAGTTAACTCTCTTCTAGTCTTCGGCCTTGCTAAAAGATTTTTAAAAAATGATTTACTTGCGTTTTTAGGAGCTTTGTTCTTTGGAATTAATAGCGTCTCTTCAAGTGCCGTGTCTTGGTTTGGAACTTCATTGGGGACATTGCCTTCCTTGACATTTGTTTTAGCGGCGGTTTATACATTTTTTAAACATTTAGATGGGCAAAAAAGACATTGGCCTTTGGTTTCTTTTCTTTTTTTATATTTTTCATTGTTTTTTAAGGAGATTGGAATCCACCTTTTCTTAATACTTCCACTTTTGGGTTTGCTGTTTAGAAAGGAGAAACTTAAAAAGTTTGTTGGCGCTTACTGGTATTTTTTCGCATTTTTTTTACTAAACTTGGTAGTTAGACTTCTACAGATGAGAAGTCTTGAAGCAGATCAAGCTGCACTTTTTTTAACTAATACTTCTTACTATTTCTGGCAGATTATTTTGGTAAGAGCGATACTTTATTCCCTTACCTCATTTTCTTTAGTTTTTATACCGGCTTCGTCATTCGTAGAATTTGGCCGTATGGTTACAAGGATTTACTATCCCTTTATTCCGTCAGAGCATTTTTTGTTGTTATCTCAAACTGCCGTTCTTGATATGTTGTCGTTACTATTGACTCTTCTTGTTTTTTTGGTGGCTGCTTTTCTTACAAGAAAATCTTCCAAAATTGAAAAATCATCAGTTTTATTTTGGGTGGGCTTCACCCTTACAAGTGTTATTCCTTATGTTGTTATATCAAAAAATTATGCTTATCTTGAATCTAGATATTATTATCTAACCGCAGCATCCGCAGGCCTTATTTTTGCGTACTTGGCAAAAAAAGTGTTTTACTTAGCAAAAAGTTTTAAATTTAGGGTAGTTACAGTTTTTGTTGTAATTTTTTTCCTTCATTGGCATTCAAAAGAGCTTCTTAAAGACCTTCAGCTTCAAAGAGATGTTAGTCAGGAGCGAATTTCTTTCCTGACTCAATTAGCCGGATATGTTCCTACTCTGGAAGGCGACAAGAACGTATTTTTTATTACATCCGACGCGGATTATTATCAGATAGGTAACAAGGTTCCATTTCAGCAAGGAACGGGATATACATTGATGGTTCGCTATTTCCGGTCGGGTAAAATTCCCCGCGAATTTCTTGATGAACCTCATAATGTGTTTCAACCCTTTTTGTATGCTTTGGCCAGTCAAGGATACAATGACCTTAATGGGAAGGGATTTGGTTACTATTGGGATGAGAACTTACTTAAGGAGGATATAAAGCAGAAAAAATTCTCGTATGACGATGTATTATCGTTATACTACGACTCAAAAGCAAAAACATTAATCAAGAAACAACTCTAGAGCTTTTCATAAGTGAAGTTAAAAACTCTTGCACTACTGGTTATTTCCTTCATATTTACCCTTATTAATTACTCCGAGGCCACCTGGAATTTATTCTTCTGGTTGGGTGGATTGGCCTTGGCAAAGGTAGGCCCGGAAATATTGGGAATATTGTTTTATTTGTATTTGGCTTTTTTATTTTGGAAGAAAGAAAAGATTCGGAAGAGGTTATTAGACAATAAAGATTGGATTTTGATTTTTCTCCTTTTTCTAATAACTATTCTGTCTAGACTACCACAGTTTAAAACTGATTTTTTTAGAGATGATATAAATTTTTGGTTGATACGAAGCGGGGGAGCTGGCTACAGTGTCTACACCTGGGGTCCCTGGCTTTCGTCTCATCCAGGATGGGTTTGGGAGCTTAGCCGCCTAATAGGGAGCACCAATCCCTTTCCTTATCAGATTGCAACCATTCTCTCTCACTTTTTGTTTGTTTTAGGAGTTTACCTGCTGGCAAAGTATCTTTCAAAAGACCGGTACATTGGATTTGCATCCGCCGTCTTCTTTTCAGTAACAACAATTCACTTTGAAGCCTTTGAGTGGCTTTCCCATGTCACAAATTTCGGTTGGCAGGGATTTTTAATGACACTAGCTTTGCTTGCTCTTGTTTGGCAGATTCAGGGAAGCAAAGGAAAAAAAGTTCCCTATATTTCCACTGTTTTGATGATGTCTGCTTTTGCATCAGGTATGGCACGAACAGGCGCCATCCCTGCAATATTATTGTCCGTGGATGCGATTTACAGTATTAAGTTTTTCGGATTTAAAAAGGTAAAAAAATGGTTAGCTAGTATATTTCAAAGACAACTGCCTCTGTTGTTATTGGTTGCTACCTTTTTATTTACAAGAGGTTTACTTTCGGGGCCATCTACTAGAATAGAGGAAGTTAAAGCCCCTCTGTATCAGACGTTTCTTTGGTTATACGGTGCCTTTTCTTTCCCACCCGAATTTATAAGTCTTTTTGGGTTTATCTCGAATTACTGGCTAGGCACAATAATGATTATCTTTTCAATATTCTTTTTAGTTACGCTTATCTTTTTATTTATTAAGAGAAGAAATTTACCACTAGCAATCTGGGTCGGCATTGTCTGGACTTTTTCGTTTGCCCTTTACTACACTTTTTGGGGTCCACACGTTCCAGTTACCAAAGAAGCGCTTCAGATGCGAATCGGCTCTCACCATCTAGCTTACCCATCATCGGTTGGGATGTCACTAATTGTAGGCTATCTGTTTAGTAGATTTGGGAAGGGAGTTTTAGATATTCTAACCAAACTAATTCCCAAAAAGATATCCTTGCTTATAGTTGTCTTGAGCGGTTTGTTATTAATGGTCTTTCTCATTTCTAATCTTTATAATCAGTATGATAATTTCGTTGAAATATGTCTAAGGCAGAAAAATTACTCTCTGGAGA
>Ga0154916_104_pt1 | contig 5550 bp, 2 predicted proteins | sample RifCSPhighO2_01_FD_105885 | JGI IMG/M metagenome (GOLD analysis project Ga0154916, IMG submission 105885) | Candidatus Woesebacteria bacterium RIFCSPHIGHO2_01_FULL_39_28
TGGCGTTAGGTGTCGGATTATCAAAAAATAGAGATTATCAAACTAACGCCATTGCTAAAGGAGCACCATCAGGTAGTGTTTTGGGAAAAGAGGCTGAATCGATATTGTTACCCAATCTAGCCCAAGCTGCACCCTCTGAAACAACAGAATTGATTGCTCGAAGAACTCAAAACTCCAAAACTTTTATCAATCCGGACGGCACTTTTACAACTCAATCCAAGCCTGGACCCTTGCACTATCAGGATGCGAGCGGCACTTGGCAAAATGTTGATACTACGCCTGTTCGAGTAGTAAAACCCGGGTTTGACGGATGGGAGATTACAAATAACGGGTTTTATTTTCGGCTGGGCAGCAGAAACGGTACGGACGGCTGGATCGGCTACGGCGGCAGACGCGGCGAGAACTGGCTGTGGACGAGGGCGGTGAGAGCCGGTTACCTGCACTGGGCTAGCAGAACTTGGCAGGATGTAAGCGGTACACCCAGCTATAACAGGGCAAACTTAATTAGCGGTACTTCGCAGTGGACAGGTCCCGATGGAGTTAGCTCAAATGTTGACGGGAAGGCAATTTGGGAAAATATTTGGACAGGGGTAAACCTTGAATGGGGCATAAACGGTGGCCGCTTGAAGGAAAACATCAGGGTCAGTGAAACGACCCGAAATAATCTACCACCCCCACAGCGGGCAGCAAACCAGACTTGGTTTGGCTTTGTGTTTCAAGTGGACTGGTCGGATATACCCCAAGTTTTCCGAGCAGGTGTTTTGCAAGATAAAAACAGTGACTTTGAAGATAGCGGTGAGCAGATTGAGTTAAGAAACGCTACAGGTGAAATCTTAGGTATCTTACCTTTGGATACTGCTTTGGTTGCAAGCCCTTCCCGAACTGATCCGGCTCCCAAGAGCGTTTCTTTGCGCAAGCGTTTTTGGCAGGACACAAATGGTGATCTTGGACCGGTAGGAAACCACTATCTCTTAGTTGGCGCCAGAGCAGACGAGCTTAACCGCTTGCAGTCAGGCGAGCTTATGTTTGACCCGACTATATCGGCGACGATTTCCGGAAATACTTTTGACGGTGGTTCTTGTTTTGAGGGTGGTACTACTTATAATGAGTATACTGCACCGAGTGCCGCACCGTATGGGGCCGGATCTTGGATAGGATATGATCAATATAATAATTGCGGGGCAGACGGTGATGTTGACGAAGGCTGGATATTTGACACCACCGTTCCTCAGGGTGCAGTAGTGACAAATGCGACAATAACCATAGACGAACGTAACTCAGGGGATCGATCATGTCCGGTGAATATTACCCTGAGCGGCTATGATGTGGATAGCGTGGGTGCTTTTAATGCTGCTGATACACACAAGATCAACACTCACGCGACAGCGACTTCGGCGACGGTCGCTGACGTAGTTCCCCAATCTGGAAGTACCTGCCCGACAAGTTGGATATCGGATAATATATATACAATTATTCAGGAGATTGTTGATCGCCCTGGGTATACAGGCAGAATAGGCTTGGCGACAGACTATACTGGAAGCCTTGGTGACTTTTGGTGGACTGTCTCTGAATACGATAACCTCGCTGCTGATGCAGCTGATTTGTCAGTGACTTACCATACTTATACTGCTTACTCGCAACAGCGGAAAGTCTTTTATGATTCGACCAACGGCATTTACTGGTCGTTTTGGTATGACGGAGACTCAATTGAAGGGTGGTATTCAAATAATGACGGTACATCCTGGAATGCGGGGACGAACGCTGACATTGCGGTGGATACGACCGATTTTTCCCTCTGGCATATTCCGGGGGATACTTACGTCTATATTGCCTATGTTTCAAACTTTGATGTTCTGGTCCGCCGGGGGACATTGTCTTCTACAGATATTACTTGGGGAACTGCTTATACAGCTTTGAATGGCTCTTCCGCCACAGACCAGTACCGGCGGCCTTCTATTTCCAGAGACTCTTCAGGTTTTTTGCATGTAGTTGCTAAATATATTTCTTCCTCAAATTATTACATGCGCTCTTCCCGCTGTGGAACTGCAGATGACCCGTCCTGCACTTGGAATGCGGCTACCAATCTTTCCTCAACCTCCAATACAGACACCAATGTGTATGGAGTAGTCGTGCCCTTGGGGGCCAGCGGCCGGACTCAGGACATGTATGCGATTTGGGTTGCGGGAACGGCAATTCAGGGAGCCAGGTGGGATAATGACGACTCAGGTGGTAGATGGGAGAATACTAGCAATCAGGCAGTACCCACAAATGCCGCAGACGCAATTGACACGGGCTTAAACAGCCAGAATGGCAGCCGCTACAATATGAGTGCGGTTGTTGATGCAAATTTTGACGTGCACCTTGTATTCATTGATGCAAATACTGATGTTTTATACAGAATGCTTGACGAGTCAGTGCCGTCATGGGGGAGCGCCACGACAATTGCCACAGGTTCATTTCGTTACAATACTATTTCCAGAGACTCAACTACCGGCAATTTATATGCCATTTACATGGATGAAAGCGATAACAGCGTTGATTATGCCACATACACCGGCTCTTGGGGGAGTCCGACGACTAACTGGAATACTACGACAAATGGCAACTTTGTGACTTCCAATTATCAAGCACCCGGGAGAATCTTTGCCCATTGGAGCGAGTCTGTTGCAGGGGACTATGGCAATGTCGACTGGGCATATATTATAGTACCTGAAAATTTATGGGTTTTGATTATAGCTCTTCCACCAGTCTTATTTATTATTAATAGAAGGAAGAAACACAGAAAGAAGGACATAGGGGGTTATTAGAAGTACTAAATCCAAAACTGAGAGTAAGAGAATAAGAATAACACCTATTTTTTTAAAGGAATGTCGTTAATAACTTTAACCCCCGTGGACTTGACAGATCCCGATTTTCATTCTAGTATTAGTAAATAATTTTACTAATTATGGAATAGAATATGAAACTTAAGCAAATTTTATCTGCTATAAATGAACTGCCTTATTTTTCAAAGCAAAATTTGGGTTTGTTCATTGGAAAAGAGAGTGAGAATTTAAATTACTGGGTAAAGAAGCTCATGCGCGAAGATCTAATCATCCAGGTAAAAAAAGGCCTGTTTGTTCCAGGTGACTTTAGAAAGCGGGGAGAGGATGATTTATATTACTTGGCCAATGTGCTGCGCTATCCATCCTATGTTTCACTTGAATCAGTTTTATCCAAAAACGCGATCATACCCGAGACAGCATTTGCGATTACTTCGGTGACAACTAAGTCTTCGCGAATTTTTAGATCAAAAATTGGCCTGTTTATTTATCGGACTGTCAAGCCGGAACTTTTTTACGGGTTTAAGGCGGGTAAACCTAAAATTGCCGGTAGCGCCAAAGCTTTGTTTGACTTTCTCTATTTAAAAAAATTCGACTCAACCCAAGCGATGAAAAAGTACTTATTGGAAGAGGGGAGAATTAATTGGCTTGCAATGTCGCCTCGGGAGATGGCGAAATTTGCTAGAATAGTTAATGACACGAAATTAGTGAAGATGCAGAAAATATTGGCGATACTTAAGAAAGAAAGGATTTGTTGATGCTCAGAGATTGGCTCAAATTAATACTAAAAAATAGCCAAAATAAAAACAGATTTTTTGTAAGGACCGAACTTAAAGAAGTGATCCAAGGTTATATATTGAACTTTGTCTATAACAACAATACCTATAAACGGTTGATTTTTACCGGGGGAACATGTTTGCGTAAAATCTATGGTTTGCCGAGACTTTCGGAAGATCTGGATTTTAACTATCTGGGCAAGTTAAGTATTACCAATTTTTCAAAAAAACTGAAAGATTATTTTGCCAAAGATCTACAGTATAAAGAAGTGGAGGCCAAAATCGCCGGACATGGGAGGACAGTGTTTCTCAAATTCCCCAAAGTGCTTGCCGAAATAGGTGTTGCCAACAATTTAAGCGAAAGCCAGATGCTGTTTGTGAGGTGTGATTTTGCTTCTGAAACAGGTCGCGACTTTGGTACCAGTATCAATGCGATTTCGACCAATGACTTTAGTTTTTTTGCCCTCTCCTATGACTTGCCCACTCTCTTTGCCAACAAAATGATTGCCTTTTTAGAGCGGGGATTTTTCAAAGGCGGGAAACAGGAAATAGCTTTTAAGGGCAGAGACTTATTTGATATTAGCTGGTTTTTGAGTGAATCTGTGAGGACCGGATTTAGTTTGCAACCCAGATGGAGCCGGATATTTCGCGAAATCGGGTCCACAGACAAAAAAGAGATCGTAGAGGCGATGGTTCATAAAGTCGAACGAATTAAAAAACAAGACCTGGTTGTCGACCTCTATCCGTTTATTGAATCCGCCGCCACAATTGAAAACTTTGGCGAAAATTTCAGGCAGATTGTAATTGAAAAGCTAACCTTAATGGCGGATAGGTCAATATGACAAACAGAAATTCCAAGATGCTTCGCGGCCATTAAAGAGATATTAATTAAATTGCAATTTGCGGAATTTATTTCACGCGGATATTATTAAAATAGTAATTTGCGCAGATATTTGTGAAATTTACGGATACGGAAAATATTTAATGTTTTTTCCGCTTGACTTCAACTATATTCTCTGCATAGATTTTAAAAACTGGCTATTGACCTTGGTTTCACTTAATCTTTACACTTAGTTAGGTGTAACTATGATGAATAATTATTCAGACAATATTACCCGACAACCAAGACTTGCTACACCTCAGCAGGTTGAGGTAATAAAGAAAATTCTCAATGAAAGACCGGCTCTGTCAAAGTATAAAGTATCCGACAAAATTAAATCTGAGTATCCTAACCTCTATATTGGCCCAACAGGTGTTTATAAAGTTATTAAAAGACTTGGATTAAACAAAGTTGATGCGAGGATTTCTTTGGCAGTATCACAGAGATATCATCTCACTCCTGAAATTAGAAAAACCATTGTCGATCAGATAATATCAAATAATATCAATATCTACCACGCTTCTAGAAAGTTCGGAGTATCTCGGCCTACGATATATAAATGGCTTGGTGAGTATGAAAAAAATAGAAGGGATGATAATTTTGGATTTAAAAACCGGAGATCTGTTCTCACAAAATACCATAATCAAGTTTCAGAAAAGTACGAAGATATTATTAAACAAACAGTCAAACAACTACCATATATATCGAAATATACGATAGCAGATATTATTAATACAAAGTATCCTCAATATTCTCTCAGTCCGACTGGAGTTTACAAAGTACTTACCAGAATGAATCTGAACACACCTGAACAAAGAGTAAGCTGGGCTTCCGTTGTCCCAGGAGAAGTGGTTTTTGGGGAAAGAATTCTAAGTTTTGGTAAGGCTTTTGTTTTGACGACAGTATTTACTGCGGCTTTTGTTTTTTCGACAACTTGGTGGCTCAGAAACGTTCTGGTGCATACAGGTAGTACCCCAATCGGACTTGTTTTTGCATCATTAGCATTACTCATGGGGTCCTTATTTTTTCTTTATTCAATCAAGTACTATCTTACTCTTGCTGTAGTACTATC
>Ga0154916_130_pt1 | contig 5213 bp, 6 predicted proteins | sample RifCSPhighO2_01_FD_105885 | JGI IMG/M metagenome (GOLD analysis project Ga0154916, IMG submission 105885) | Candidatus Woesebacteria bacterium RIFCSPHIGHO2_01_FULL_39_28
CTGTCTGTCTTGATACTAGGGTTTACTTCGCTGCTTGTTTTAGTAAGCATTGTTTTGACGCTTTTAGTAAAATCCCAAAAAACTAGTCAGGTATCCACACCACTCCCATCACCAACCACATCGCCAGATCCAACCGAAAACTTACCCCGTGACGAAGATTTACGGATCTGGAAAACCTATAGAAATGAAGAATATGGTTTTGAATTTAAATATCCACCTAAATTTACATATCAAGAAAGTGGAAACCAGGTGTTTTCATTATTACAAAATACTAACATAGGATATCTCGATGATCTCGAAGATCAGATAAATGAATTCACTGTCACAGTAAAACAAACAGACATATCATTAAGCGAATATATTGAGGCAAGAAAAATATGTACTAATCCAACATATTCATGCCAACCCCCTATGCCCGGTTCTATTCCTGAGTCACTCCAGGTTATAACCAACGAAGGTCAATATAATCGCGTTTTTACCTTTGTGAAAAATGGTAGACTGTTATTTGAGATTTCCCACCAATCATCTGAGGCCAATCAACAATTCCTTGTTAAGTACAACCAGATTCTTTCTACCTTCAAATTTTCTATTCCAAAAACCCCACATCAAAACGTCGACTGGAGCAAATACTTAGATAGCTCGAAGTGGATATATTTCAATAGCAATTACACTGAAGTTCCCCAAAGAAATTTTAGTTTCAAATACCCCACGAACCTACAGGTTGATAATAAAGATAGTGGCAGTGTTCAGTTGAAATTATATGGGAAATGGTATCTCTCAATCGAACAGGCAGGTAAATTAAGTGAGTTTCAATGGGAAAACACTATATTGAACAACTTCATATCATATAGTGCTCAACGCCTTAGCGAGAAAGACAAAACAGTCATCAAACCAGAATATATTAATTTGAGTAATGGAAACTACTTGTACAAAACTGCGTCGACAAATGAGTATTTTAAGGGTGATTATTATTTGGGTGAAATTGGTAATTACGGGATTGAAATTTTTAGCCCCAAGCTAATCCCAGACGGTCTGTTGCTTAATATTATCAAAACAATCAAATTTAAATGAATAGTAAAAACAGTGGTTTTGTACACATTTTTCTATTGGCAGTAATTGTCGCAATCGGAATTGCCGGAATCGGCTATCTTGCCCTCAAAAACGGTCAGCTAAAAATGTCTCCCTCGCCTATACCAAGCAATCCCAATCAAACCGCCTGCACAATGGAAGCCAAACTTTGTCCCGACGGATCATCTGTCGGCCGTACCGGCCCCAACTGTGAATTCACTCCGTGCCCGTCTACAACAACCTTTACTGACGAAACGGCGAACTGGAAAACATACATTAATGAAAAATACAGATATTCACTTAAATATCCTCCAAATTTCTCTCTTCAAAGATCAACAGACAGTACAACTTCCACCAACTTCATTGAAAACACATTTTCGTTAACTCCATTAGACAACCCTTTAAAGTTTCCACAATTTTCGATATCGGTAAGTACAACTAAAATGGCACCAGATGAGTGGATTAATAATAAGGGTTATTGTCCAGATTGGGGAAGTACACCAAGTTGTACCCCCTTGGAACCTGGTTTGATACCTAACTCAGTCACTTTTAAAAGTGTTAATAGACATTATGGCAGCATCGATACATATGTCAAAAAGGGCGATTTCCTGTTTAACTTTTCTTTCGGTGAACTAGAACCAAATACGGCTTTTAGAAATAGCGAGCTTACGTTTTACAACCAAATCCTCTCCACTTTCAAATTCTTGGATTAGTAGCCAGAAATGTATGTTATAATGAAGCCAAATGGGAATAACAACTATTCAGGCGACAATCATGGATCTTGGCAAGAAAAAGAAGATTAGCGATGAATTTTTAGTAGATACGGGGGCTGCATATACTGTTATCCCAAAGAAAATGGCTGACCACTTGGGATTAAAACCAACCAGATCTCAAAAGTTCAGCTTGGCAGATGGAACTACCATACAAAGAAATTTAGGTTCGGCAATCGTGAAATTTGATGGTAATGAAGCAGCTACTACTGTTGTAATCGGTCAAAAAGATGATTCACCCATCATGGGAGTAGTTACTCTCGAGGGAATGGGTTTGATGGTAGATCCTTTTAGTAGAAAACTCCGTCCGATGAAACTCATGCTCGCTTAGAATAAATTTAGGGTCTACAATTATTTCGGTGAATAATAATTCCAGAGGTTTCATTCATCCCATCATTTTGTTAATTTTAGTCTTTGCCGTGCTTGCCGGAATCGGCTATTTTGCCCTCAATAAAAGTCCCAACAATTCCAACCAAATTGCATGCACTCTTGAGGCAAAAATATGCCCCGACGGGTCATCTGTCGGCCGAGCAGGACCAAACTGTGAATTTGCCCCATGTCCCACAGAAAAGATATCAGACCAGACCGAAAATTGGAAAACATACAAAAGTGAAAAATATGGATTTGAAGTAAAATATTATCCCGAATTACAACCGAATGAACATGTTGGAACGGAAGAAGTTGGACAATTCACATATCTTCTTAATGTTAATTTCGGCACTGTTCCGCTTAAAAGTCAGCATGGATTTATATTAGAAGTTAACAAGGGAAACTCTTTAGCTGAGTGGGAAACCGACTTGATTGGCCATAATACCGACAAGATCGATTCAGTGCAAGAAATTACAATTAATAATCAAGTCTGGACAAAGATGAATTACCTGATATTTGTAACTACGGAGGAAGTTCCAATTACAACTGCCTTCACAAATTACAGGAAATTGGGATACGCAATAACTTCATCTAAACTTGATATAGACCAAATTCTCTCCACTTTTAAGTTTTTAGATCAGGCCGTGGGTAAACGTACTATTGACGTTATAAAGTCAGATCGTACAAAGACTACAATAGATTTGAATTCAGCTAAAAAATTTCCACAGGGACTGGTTTTTGATGATATTTCCTCATCTTGGATAGAAAAAGTCATCCTTTCTCCCGACGAGTCTAAAATAGCCGTTGTAACTTGGAATGGGGGCTCAGACGTCTATGTAGTCTTGCTCGCTTTGTTGACAAACCCTACCGCCTTGCAAGAAATCGGACTCAACGACGTCTCCTTGTTAAACAATATAGTCTGGTCCGGTAATAGCCGCTACGTTACTACGGTCTCAAGACCTGCAAATATCGGTCCTTATCGAATCGAGGTTTGGGATACGCAAACAAATAATAGAGCTTCTATCAAAGAACCGACTGGTCTACTCAAGGATTCTTGTGCAAGCTTATCTCTTCACAACCCAAAATGGACAAGCAACTCAAGCCTGCAAGCTACTTACGAAGCCTATTACTTTGTCTCCGATGAAACTTGCCAACCGGATCCTTCAATCCCTATTCAGAAAGGCACAACTACCCTATATCTGGAATAAAACAATTATTTGGAGTAGCTAAGGCTTTAAAAGTAGACCTGCGGTTAAAATTTTGTCAGCAATCCTTTTTTTGTCCAACTTACTATTCAACTTAACCCTAACTTTTTGTATCATTTTTATTCTTGAATCTCCTAACTCTCTTAGAATACTTACTGCATGGTTCAAGAAAATCTTGTGTGTTGAACCAGTCGGGTATCTGAGCAATGCAACGGCTGCTCTTTGTAGGTCTTGATAACAATTGAGGAGCTTTGTCTTGTCAGACATAAACCTTGAACACCTTCTTTGCGATCTTTAAAAATTTCTTCCTGACAACGGGGTCGAGAATTTCAGTTGAATCGTTACCACGCCGCAAGTTTATAATAGCATTTGCTTCAAAGTTTCCAGTTTCCAAATTTACTCCCCCTCCCCAAATATTATCTTATCTTGATTCTGCTTCCAACAAAATCTTTTCTGTATCTGCATGATATTCTCCACCCAATAATACTGCACTACTTTCGACGTCGATAGTTATTTTGACATAAGTCTTGTAATCTTTCTTTGCCTTAAAAAATTCCTCTTTTGTGAGTTTTTCTCCAACAACCACAATTCCCATACCTCGGATTATACATGTTAGAATATATCAGTGAATAAAAATTCAAAAGGTTTTGTCCAAATTATTATTCCAATAATCCTTACCTTAGTTGTCCTCACCGGAATCGGCTATTTTGCTCTCAAAAACGGGCAGACCCGCCTGCCGGACGGGCGGGTAAAAATAAATCCTTCTCAAAACCCAGTCATAATTTCCCCAACTTCAACTCCTCAAGATCAACCATCGAACGGTAACATAACAAGTTGGAAAACGTACACAAATACAAAATATGGATTCGAATTTAAATATCCATTCCAGTACTCAGTAACAACAAATCCTAAAGTTGAAGGGTTCAACCTAAAGATAAATCTTTACACTTCTGATCAGAAACCCGAATTTCCTTCTGAAATATTTATAAACGAAAAAGAACTCCTTACTTACTATGGCTTTCCTATCAATCCAGAGGATGTTGCATATCTTAACGAAATCGGTCTAGAAAATATAAAGAAAAACTTCGGACAGGAAATTGGAGGATCATATATATGTGATTCGCCTGATAACCCATGGTTCTTTTTTGAGATTCTTGTCCCTTACCCAAAACCTTCAAGATTAAAAAATGGGGTCATTTTTACATTACATACACCAAATCTTTACAGTCCATCGTGTAATAAGGTTAATCGAGAAGATATATCTATTACCAATAAAATCCTCTCCACTTTCAGGTTTTTGGATTCAAGAGACTTAACATGCGGAGGAGTAGAAAATAAAAGATGTCCATATGATTACATGTGTATAAATGGAACTTGCGCTGCGGTGGCTCCTGGAAACTAGAAATTATGAATAAAAACTCAAAAGGCTTTGCCACATTCAGTTCACATGAACGCGGCTTTGCGCATGTTTTGATTTTAATAGCGTTGGTGATTATTGTAGGCGTGCTTACGTTGGGATGGCTGGCAAATCATGACTTCTTTGACACCAGATTCAGGCGTCCTCGCCCAAGCCCAGATACAATCACAGCATCACCGAAACCAACTGCAAATTGGAAAACATATACAAACAGTTCATACGGATATTCTGTTGAGTACCCACCAATGCTAGAGTTTAATAATGAGATCCAATCTCTCAATAGAGATAAGTTAGCAGTCTTCCAGTTTTCAAATAACGGAAATTCCTCAAATAACATTTTCATTACTGTGTCAGAATCTCAGTCTGACAAAGACAGACTAATTG